>Ga0134092_1000026_pt1 | contig 125937 bp, 101 predicted proteins | sample 3_6taG_FD_94454 | JGI IMG/M metagenome (GOLD analysis project Ga0134092, IMG submission 94454) | Switchgrass degrading microbial communities from high solid loading bioreactors in New Hampshire, USA - 3_6_20_6_A3 metaG | ecosystem: Engineered > Bioreactor > Semi-continuous > Anaerobic >... | reverse complement strand
ATCCACTATCAAAATTAGCAAAATTGCTACTTAAAGCACTATCAAAGCCGGATTATGGCCAATAGGGTTTCCTTAATTAGCCATTTAGTCATGGCTTGTTTGTACAAAACTTAGGTAATTAACTTCTTTTCTTACAATTATAATCTTTTAACCACTTTTGTAATTATCAATTAATATGACACCGATAACTATAGTGCCAATATTCTTAAAACCTGGATAAATATAATATTTGACACAATAATAAATTATCCTTCAAAAATAGTAATTTTTAAATAATCTACAATTATTTGTTGGAATCAAGAAAGCAAAATGCAGGAAATAATCTTTGATTATAAAATATAATAACTTTAGACAATATTTGTATAAAAGAGCACACCGCTTGGTGTGCTCCATTTAACTTGATTTGCCTTACTGCCTGGTAGCCTTAGTGCCATTCAGGCTCTTTAATAGTTCATTGTTACCAAAGTTGTTGAATTCTATTGTCTTGCCGTCTGATGACATTTTCATTTCAAAGGTTACTATATCACCAAAGAGGGATTTTTGTGTTGGTACCATTATGGTTCCTTTAAATATTCCGTCTACTATCTTACCTTCTATCTGCATAGATGTTTTTCCCTGCAGCAGGGTTCCTGATATTGATGTTCCATTTAGTTTCAGGTCCATGGTGCCTATTTTGGTAGCCCATTTTGCATTCCATTGGTTTAGATTGGTTGTTGCAGGTTGTTTTACGCTTTGTTTCATGGTTACTCCCGGAGTCAGGTTGTTCAGGCTTATATCAGGTGCATTATTTTGCTGATTCATTGTGTTTCCCGGAGTCATAAGGTTTCCAGGATTCATGATATCACCTGGATTTAATCTGTTTCCTGGGTTCATCATGTCACCTGGATTCATAATTTCAGTGCCTGGTCTCATTATATCTCCAGGTAGCAGATTATCTGCAGGATTCACTACTGATTCTATCCTCTCTTCTGTTATTAGTCTTATTTCCTTCTGGAATGGTCTGTTTGCAAATTCATTGATTTTTTGCACAGTATTTTCAACATGGAATTCAAATGGGTCAAAGTAAACCTTTTTCTTGTATCCCTCATGTTCTATTTCTAAGCTATAGTGCAGAGCTTGAGGATCGATGAATTCGAAGGAGGACGCTCCTGTAGCTTTACCATCCATCACAACTTGTTTAGCTTGAACAGTGGCAGTCCAGTCATCTTCTGCAGCCAATGGATCAGTTACATGCGAGTATTTCCCTCCGTTTAGTATGTTCATCATTGGAGTAATTAGAGGTATAGCTTCTATCTTTACATTTCCCAGATATGGCTTTACAGGCATATTATTTAATTCTGGATTTCTTACATAATCTTCTCCCATTACCTCTACCAAACCCATATCTGCCTTATTGGTTATGCTTCCGATGATCTTAATGGGTTTTACTAATTTGTTGCCTTTGTCGTCAGTATTTTCTTCCTGAGTATTAGTTTCATTAGTTCTTGCGTCGCCTTTCCTAGGTCTTGTACTTCGAATTTGTCTTATAGTGCTGGTTTGTTGCTCAGTATCTGTCTCAGTATCTGTCTCAACTTCTGGTTCATATTCATTTATGAATACTATCTCCAATGCATCAAGATTTGGTTCTCTTCTTACATTATATTCTGGATCAGGATATTTTTCTCCTTCGAAGATTAAGTAACCTTCTACTGATCTGGTTTTTTCCTTTATAGGTATCATTAATGAGAAAACTCCGTTTACTGCGTTTGCTGTATATTTTGTTCTGGTCCAATCCCAATGGACTACTTCTAAATCAACAGGTCCATTGTATTGGCCTGATACTACGCCTGTAATCACATCATTGAAAGGATCCACATTGAAATCCATTTCTGTATAAGGAACAATTGGATATATTTCTCGGCTTTGGCCTGTTACTTTATATTTTTTATTATCTTTTTCATATACATCTCCCGGTGTAATTTTAAAGATTAAATAGTCTGATGGCAGTAAGTTGTATGAACCGGTGTTTATATTAAAGTTTCCTTCATCGTCTGTAGTACTTCTAAGTGTGATTTTATACTTATCTGTCTTCCAATTATATATTTCTATATCAATATCCCTTTTTGCATAGGGTATTGAACCGTTGTCTATTAATACTTTACCTTCTACTATATTTGTGCTGGCATCAGCCTTTACAAGGAAGCTGGCTGTCACTTCTCTTATAAGATCCCCTGCACCGCCTGATACCTCTTCTCCAACAACCCATTCGCCTTTATAGATGGGGAAGTCTATATAAAAGATGGAGTATCTCTTGCCGAATAGGAAGCCTACCATTTCCGCAAAGGCACTGAGATCCAGTGAGCCCTTTCCGGTAATCTCCCCGTCGGTACCAGTACCACCTCCCCCCTTGATATCGAATTCAGCATCTCCTTTCAATCCCAGCCATATTTGTAGTGCACCTATTTCTACACCCCAGATTATAACACCTACCTGTGGTACACAAGCTAATACTGCATGGAGTTCCCCACTGGCGCTAAAGGTAGCATCGAATCCAGTAGGTCTGTATGTTACATAGGGTCCTACGAAGTAAGGTACAAGACCGTAGGCAAATGCTTTGTATGCAAATCCTGCTCTTGCATTGCCTGTGGCAATAGTTCTCACTTCCACATTAACCTGGCCATTTGCGCCAAGCACAAGGAATATTCCAACGAAGGCTCTGTTTCCCTTTTCCTTTCCCATCACTGATCCCAGGTCAATATCGTATCCAAATATGCATGTTTCAACAGTTTTGTTGAATTTCAAATTGCCTTCAAATATTACATCTGCTACGGTTTTTGATTCAAAATAGAAATCTGCTACCGCTCGAGTGGTCAGCCAGTTCAGGTCAAAGTCTGCATGGAAGGTTGGATCTTCGATGACTATAGTTCCTTCTTTTATTTTAATTTCAACTTTCAGTTCCGATTCTTCTTCAAAGTCTCTTAAATCCGAGTACTGTTCCTTCTCCCACCAATCTCCCTCAAACTTTTTCTTCCTTTCTTCTTCCTTTTCCTTTTCTGTCTTTTCCTGTTCTTCCTTAGAAGGATATTGGAATAACATTTTACCTGGAGTAAGGTGAAGGATATGTCTGCTTCCATCATATTCAACATTGGATATGAAGCCCTTATCGCTTGCAGCCAGGTAGTTTTTAGTCATGCCGCTTGCAGGATCCAATTCTACACCCGGTGCGATATAGGCTATATTTCCTGTAGTGAGTTTTATGTCTTGTTTTGGTATTGTGTAGGATTCAAAAACTTCTGTAAGTTCGGGAGTTTCTACTACATATTGCTTATTGCCTGCCGAATCTGTTTCCCCGCTTTCAGTAACCTTATAGGCTAAGCCTTCCACTTCATCAATATATATTTTGTTAAGCTTTGGTGTAAAGGTTGAGGCAGCATCTTTTGGCAGAACCATGTACTTAGAGCCCGGGTTGTGCCTTAAGCCTTTGAATTTTTTCGGATCTATGGCTTCCTGCTCTGTTACCTTAGCTCCCCCTTCATAAACTACCATATCGTCCAGCCTTATCTGTTCCAGATCATAGTTAATGGTTTCAGGAAGTTTTTCTACACCATTTTTCAATTTATATGTTACTCCCTGAGCCCTAGCGGCAGTTTCTACTTTTTCTAGCTTGCCGATTTCCCTTTCTAATCTGTCCCTATTTTTTAAACGTAAATCAAGAAGGTTTGGATCTATTTTTGGTGTACTGATACTTGGGATTTTAATATCAGCTGGTGTCTCTAAAAAAGTATCCTCAATGGTTCGCCTGGTGGGTGTCCTAGGTGCCGTGGGTGCACTTGCTTCGGCTACCGTAAAAGGTGATATTACAATAGAAAAAATCATCACCAAGGATAAAAACAACGAAATGTTCCTATTGTGCCTATTCATTTCTCCACTTCCTTTTGAAAATAATTTGAAAGCTATATGCCCATAAAGCATATAGTTTTATTGGCAGATTGGTCCAATTATGCAATGTTAACTCTATGATAAGAAAAAAGTGGAATAAATGCTTTTAAATTATTGATTATTCTTTCAAAAAGTTGCAAAATATTTTTTTGCATCCCCAGTTGTACGAAGAAAATACTTTTTTCACAATAAGAAAAGCTTCCAATGGAAGCCTTTATTAATATAAATAGATTATATTGTGCAACATATAACTTACTTTATCTACTTTTTACCTGTAAATCTCTCATATACTCTCGCTACAAGCAATATTGCCTGTTCCCTGCTGGTATTGTCTCTTGGCATAATCTTTGAAGCTGAGCCCTGCATAATATTATTCTTTGCTGCAAATTTCACCTCTTTGACAGCCCAGGAACCTATCAGGCTTTCATCTGCAAAGGCAGGAACTCCATCTATATTTGTATCCACATTTGGAACTGAGCCTGTTATCGCCCTATAGAGCATAACACATATATCCTGTCTGGTGATGAGATTGTTGGGAGAAAATGTATTTGCACTTGTTCCAGTTACAATTCCTGCACCGTATGCCTTGAGTATGTTTTCATTAGAAGTATCTATAAATGGGTTCGGTGATACAGGAACGGCCGCTGTACCTTTCAATTTTTCATAGAGCTTTACTACCAGTTCACAGAATTCTTCACGTGTTATACTTTGAGTATAATTGTTCATTATCCTGTCTGTATACAAGCCATATTCTACGGCCTTTTTTAATTCTTCCAATGCCCAGTTGCTTGCTCCAGTGAAATCCACCGCTGTGGCTGCAGCCTGGCCTGGTGTTGTTACTTCTGCCATATTCGATTCTGTGGAAGGTGTTTCTCCCTTATACGCATAAACTACATAGTAATATTTTGTATTCGGTTGGACTGCAACATCTGTATAGGTGGTTACATTAGCACTTAGTGTTGCTACCACTTCCCAATCTCCTGTGGATGTTCTGTACAGTAAAAATCCATCTTCACCATCTGATTTATCCTGCCAAGTTAATACAACTTCATTGGGTTTCTGTGCTTGTGCTGTGAGTCCTTCAGGAGCTGCTAAAGCTGCTGATGCAGCTTGTGTAGTCAAAACCTCTGCAATATTGGATTGTGCAGAGAAAGTGCTGTCTCTGTATGCATATACTGCATAATAATAGGTAGTATTAGGCTTAAGATTGGTATCTGTATAGGTAGCAGTATTAGCACTTACTACTGCAGCCTGTTCCCACTCTCCGGTAGAAGTTCTGTAAATCACAAAGCCTTGTTCATTGTCTGATTTATCTAGCCAGGTGAGTACTACCTCTGTAGGGCTTTTAGCCTCTGCCGTCAACCCTTCTGGTGCAGCTGGAGCCGTTGCTTGAACAGGAGCTGCTTCTGGAGTTGTTATCTCTGCTAAATTTGACTCTGTTGATACACTGGTTTCATTGTATGCAAACAATACATAGTAATATGTGGTGTTGGGCAAAAGATTTTCATCTATATATTCAGTTGTATCCGCATCTAATACTGCTGCTTCTTCCCACTCTCCTGTAGCAGTTCTATAGAGAAAGAATCCCAGTTCATTATCGGATTTATCCTGCCATGCAAGAGCAATTTGATTTTCGCTTATTGCTTCTCCTGCTAATCCTTCAGGGGCCTTTATCTCTGCAGAGACAGCTGTACCTTGATCCTGAGTGCCTGGTATAGCTCCAGTATCTGTAATTGTACCGGGTTCGGTTACATTTCCTGAATCAGTAACTGCTCCAGGTTCAGTAGTTTTTCCCGTATCTGTACCGGTTCCAGAGCCAACTCCAGGCTTTGTACCAAATATCTGGTCTTTATCTATTTTCGGCTTTGTACCTGTTCCTGTACTTGTACCTGTTCCTGTATCTGTACCTGTTCCTGTATCTGTACCTGTTCCTGTATCTGTACCTGTTCCTGTATCTGTACCTTTTTCAAGAACGGTCCCAAGGTCAGGTTTTATGCTTATATCAGGCAGCTTTGGTTCGAGTTCCAAACTCGTTCTTTTCAATTCTCCAATGACCTGTATATCCTTAATTGGCCCACCGGTTGTTGTTCCTTCTGATGTTGGTGTAGTCACCTTAAGTTCATTAGAGTATGCAGAGTATTTGATTTCCATTTTTCCTGTTGCTGAGTTTAGTTCCTCTTTTCCTGCCTTTACTCTATAGTAGTAAGTGATTCCCGGCTCCACTGTTCTATCTTCAAAAGAGACACTATCCTTTGGCAAAACCTTTATTTCAACATAACTCTTGTTTTCTATTTTTCTTTCCACTACATATAGAGTCTCAATTACGGCTGTATCTTTCCATTTGATTGAAACTAAATTTTTTTCTGCTTTTACCAACTCCAGGTTTTCAGGAGCGCTAAAAGTCATAAGCTGGAGCCTTGGGTCTAATAGTATAGGCAGCGAATCCGGATTAGGTAGTGCCGTATCTGTAGTAGTCTTGCCAGGGAGAGTTGGTGCCATTTGTGTTGGTTTGGTTAGTGTTGGTACCGTTAAAGTCGGCTTTGTGGGCATAATTTGCTTTGTAAGCATACCCAAGTCATCTGCATTCACAGGTAAACATAATGACATCATAATGCTAAAACATATCAGGATTATTATTACTTTCCTCATTATTTCACCCCTTTCTAAACAGAAGGGACTCCAGCTCCTTTCGGAGATGGAGCCCAAAAGTTTCATGATTATTAATGCATCTGCCACTGTCTTCCTCTTTCAATATCACGCAAACGATCTACTGGATTTCTCTCTGCTGGATTTGGATTTACTACTGATTCTTCTCTCTGTTGTGCTCTCAGTCTGTAAGCCTCCCTCAAAGGACCGATTATATCATCCATTCCTGGTTGGCTATCGCTTGCATCGTAATGATGTATGAATGGGTTATAGATATACTCAGCAGTTAGACCTTCATATTCTATCTCAATTTTATATGCCACAACATCATCATCAACATTTCTAAACTCAAATTTAGAAGTAGATGTAGGATAACTTTCTACTGCATATCCTGAAGGACTGTTATTATCCTTTCTAACCCTATAGCCTATCTCCTGCGTTGCTTGTGTTGTAGCTACAAATGAATCTTGCGAAGATCCTAAAGGCATCCCAGGGATACGTGGTCGAGCATTTTCTCTGCTCTCAATTTCCTCCCTCAGGTCATCCACAGCTGATTGTACTGTTATTTCTGTTATTTTTACAATGCCATTATAGTAATTAGTATTTTGACCTTCTGTTTCCAATCTTACATAGTTATCTCCTTGTTTTGCCAACCAGCCCATATCACCTTTGTTGATTATTGTACCAGCTATTTTTTTGATTTTCTTTATACCGCTGTAATATTCCATGAGATCTGGATCTATACCCGTAGACATTTCTATAATCTGGTCTTGTTTTTCCTCTAATTGGCCGGGCAAAACTGGTGGACTTATATCAACACCTGTTGCAATATGCGAAGGTAAACCATTATCTTCATTTTCTTCAGGTGTTTCGAATTCATATTCATATTCTATGGCTGCCATTATTGTAAATGCATCAAGATTTCTGTTCTTTATTTTTGAACTAAATGTTGAACCTTCAAATTCAATAGATGCACTTACAAAAGCTGTATGCTCATTGATAGGATAATCAAGCTTAAATAGACCGTCTTGTGCATTTACTGTTTTGGTAACAGGATTATTGTCAAATATCTCAATTTTAACCGGTCCTGTATAATTTCCCGATACCCAGCCTGTAATTACATCATTAACAGTATCCACATTAAAGTCCATTTCACTGAAAGGTACCGTAGGCTTTATTAACTGGCTTATTCCTGCTACTTTGAATTTTCTCCCATCTTCTAAAGTGAATACGGGGCTCTGATCATCCGGAACTTCTACTTTAACCCAATCAGTAGGCAATATATTAGTGGCATTTGTAAATTGAGCGGAGAATTTACCATCATAATCAGTTCTGACTTGCGAAGTGAATTTTAAGTTCATACTCCTATCATATACGTTCACAAGAACAGGGCTGTTGTAATATTCCTTAAAACCTTCAGATTCATTTATGTCCTTGCCCATATATCCTGCTTTAGCTTCCCCAGTGGTACAGAACACCACTTTCCCTTCTATTACATTTGAAGCTGCATCAGCTGTTACCTGGAAATATGGTAACACCTTCCTGACCTCGTCTCCTCCACTGCCTGAAACTTCCTCTCCTATCTTCCATTCTCCTTTATAGATGGGGAACTCAATATAGAAGATGGAATATCTCTTTCCGATTAGATAACCTACCAGCTCACCAAAGGCTCGCAAATCAATGGACCCATGTCCGCTGAATGTTTCCTCGGTATCTGTACCTCCACCTCCTTGGAAATGGAACAGTGCTGTTGATTTAAAACCTACCCATATCTGGAGAATTCCAAGCTTAGATCCCCAGATTACTACTCCTACCTGAGGAACACATGCCAAAGTTGAATGGATTTCACCGTCTACTGTGAAGCTCATATCAAAGGATGCAGGTCTGAATGTAGCATATGGTCCTACATAATATGGTAAGCTGCCCCAGCCGATGGATTTATAAGCAAAACCGGCTTCTGCGTCTCCTGTAGTTACGGTTCTAACCTCTACACTTATCTTGCCATTTACTTCAAGAACCAAAAATATTCCTACAAAAGCTGCATTGCCCTTTTCTTTGCCTGCAACCTTTCCTAAATTTATATCGTAGCCATATACACACTTTTCCAAAGTATGATTAAAGATTATGTCTCCCTGCAATGTTATATCTGCTGTAGCCTTACAATCAAAAGAAAATTTAGCATCCAACTGAGAGGTTAATAGATTAAGATCCATCGCTACATTGAGTCTTGGATTCTCTACTATAATATTGCTGCCTTCCTTTACTCTCACAGTAACTTTTAAATCGCTTTTGTTTTCTACTCCTTCTAAATCGCTGTAATATTCCTTATCTTCATCTTTCTCCAGTTTCTTTTCATCAGAAAATTCTCCTAAATTCTTAGGCGGATAGTCGAATATAATTACATTGCTTTTCAATGTGAGAATATGTTTATTACCTTGTCCTGTAACTTTTACAACATCATCCTCATACAAAACAGGTCCATCAGCCATTGCAACATAATTTTTCGGCATCCCGCTTTCCGGGCTCAGTTCAAAGTCCGGATCAATATAGGCTATATTTCCTGTAGTAAGATTGATGGTCTGTTCAGGTATGCTGTAAGAACTGAATACTTCCGTAAGATCAGGGGTTGCCACTGCATAAAGAACATTTCCTTGGTCATCCTGGCCTTCACATCCCAATATTTTAAATGCATTCCCCAGGTCTTCATCAATGTAAATTTCCCCAGTTGAAGGTGCAAAGGATTCCAGATAACTCTGTGATACTGCCAAAATCTGTGAGCCTGCAGGATATTTTATACCATTTATCTTTCCAAAAGGATCTATATTTTCATTTGTCTGAGCATTTTCTTCAACCTTGAAGGTTACAAATCTGTCAAATGTCAGCTCCCTCAGCTCATATATTACTCCTGCAGGAATCCTCTTTATATTTTCCTTAATTTCATAATTGACTCCCTGAGCTTTGGCTGGTTTTTCCAAGGCTACTGCAGGTATACCTGGAGTAGTTGTTGTTGGTACCTTTGGAGTTATCTTTGGTGATGGTGGTGTTGTAGATGGCTTTATATCTAGCGGTGTTTTAAGTGGGTTTGTATCTGGCGGTGTTGTAGGTGTCTTCGTATCTTTAGATGGTTCTACTTTTGGTAATTTTGGCGATTCGCTTGCATATACTGCCGAAAGAGGGTTTAGTGCAAGCGAGAACATCATTATTAAAGACAACAATAAAGCAGTAGTTTTTTTGGATTTATACACGACCTCACTTCCTTCATATCTTTTTTTATCCTTCATGTATAGCCCTCAATGTGAATTTGACATTACTTTCATATCAATAGCTGGCTATGCAATAGATTGATTCTATTATAAAGGAATTAAATTGAAATAACTTCCAACTTATTGCAACCCTTTTAATATTATTGAACTTTCTGTAAATTTTTACTTCTTTCGCATGTAATATTTGGTATAATGTAAATAGAATAGTATGGGAAGTGATTTTATGCTGGTTAGTCTGGATCGACTGACACATCTTACAGGCGCTGTTCCTATGGATAACATTCAAAATGCAAAGTTAGTTATAGAGAATTTTTGTACTGACGATATTGCTATAGTAACTACGAATAAATCTACAAATATCTGTCATGGGACTCATTTTCATGACAGCTATGAATTCGTTATTTGTCATACTAGAGTACCTTCCGCTGTTATAGATGATAAGATATATGACAGACCCATGAATGCACTATTTGCTGTAAATCCCATGCAAGACCATGGTTTAGCCATAGATGTAAAAGGCTCTGGTCTTTGCGGTGTACATATTGACAGAGAAACTGTAGAAAGCGTTGCCTATGAAATTTACGGTTCACCTCATATAGTATTTTCAAATGAGACTTTTAAAGTTAATCATGATATAAAACTTCTTGCTAATTTGCTCTTGGAAGAACTGAAATATAAGCAAGCTGGTCATGAATTTATGGTAGAAAACCTTGCACATCTAATTATTGGTAGCCTAATGCGGAATATAAATCACAACCTTCCGTCTAGGCCACATAATAAACCTGGAGGATATAAAGAAAACATCAAAAAAGTAATAGATTATATGAATGAAAACTACACTACCAGTGTTTCATGTACAGAATTATCCAAATTGATTAAAATGGATAAATATAGATTCATACGAACCTTTAAGAGCCAGACACATAAAACACCCTATGAATATTTGCTGGATCTTAAAATAGAAAAGGCAAAGAAGATGCTGAAAGCCAAAGATTATACTATTACAGAAATAAGCATGATATGCGGCTTCTCCAGCCATAGCCATTTTACTTCCACATTTAAGAAAAAAACCGGATTATCCCCATCTGAGTATAGAATGGATCTTTAGGGACATAGGTTTTTTTGTATATTATAAGAAATATTAGGTATGCTGAACTTTATAAGTCATAATGGTACCTAGTATGTAGATTTGCTAAACTATAAGTAAATTATATTAGGAAGTGAGTTTATGACAGTTGATATGGAAAAAGTCATAAGCCTGGCCGGTCCTATACCTTTCACTAATATTGGTAACCCAAAAGTTGTCATTGAAAATTTCTGCAGTAAAGATATGGTTGTAGTAACTACCAATAAGGCTACAAGCATAAACCATGGAATTCATGTCCATAACAGCTTTGAATTCACTATATGTCATGCCAATATACCTTCAATAGTAGCAGATAATAGAATACTAGATGGATTTGCCGGAGCTATTATAGCTTTCAACCCCATGCAGGAACACGGAGTAATGCAGGATCTGAAAGGCTTTTGCCTATGTGGTATACATGTGAATAGAAATGTTATAGAAAGTGTTGCAACTGAATTATATGGTTCTCCTAATATAGTTTTTTCAAATGATATTTCTACTGTAAACCATGATATAAATCTACTTGTTAATTTGTTTTTGGAAGAACTTAGATACAAGCAGGTTGGTCATGAGTTTATGGTAGAAAATCTTGTACTCATTATTGTTGGTAACCTTATGCGAAATATAAAACACAGCCTACCTGCTAAGCCTCATAATAGACCACGAGGATATAAAGAAAACATTAAGAAAGTGATAGATTATATGAATGAACACTATGCTAATTCCTTTTCATGTGATGAATTATCAAGCTTGATTAATATGGATAAATTTAGATTCATACGAGCCTTTAAGAAACAGATGGATAAAACTCCTTATGAATACTTGCTGGATCTTAAAATCGAAAAGGCAAAGAAGATGCTGAAAGGCAAAGATTATTCTATTACAGAAATAAGCATGATGTGCGGTTTTTCCAGCCATAGCCATTTCACTACTATATTTAAAAAAAAAACCGGTTTATCCCCAACAGAGTATAGAATGAGTCCCTAGAAGGTCTAGGGCTTTTTTTTATGCAATTTTTTGAAAGGTAATATCAATAATTTGGAAGATATGCTGAGGCGTTGATGTTACAATATTTATGATTGTATTCATAAAATTTTGAATTTTAATTAGGAGGGAATATAATGAAGAAAAAAACACTGAGTTTCATATTAGTACTATGCTTAATCATGTCAGTTGTTTTAAGTGTGCCTGTTTTTGCTGCATCAGGTACGGTAACTTTGGATAAGACTAAATATACTGTACTTGAAGAAGCAAAGGCTACCATAACCGGATTGACTGATGGGCAGATTGATGATGGTGCATGGGTAGGAATAGCTACCGAAGGAACAAGATATCAAAATACTGACTTCAGGGCATATATAGCTGATTTACCGGTAGATAATGTCTTGAGATTTGAGGCTCCATATCACTTTGGAAATTATGAAGTAAGAGTTTTTGATGGCGACGATAATTTTATAGCATCTGCATCCTTTTCTGTAGTTGGGTCAAAAGCTAAAGAAGGAGATATAACTATCTCAAAAAAAGAAGTGCTGATACGTGAGCCTATGTCAGTAACAGTAAACGGTCTCACAGATGGCCAGATTGAAAACGGCGCTTGGTTGGGCATAGCTAAATATGATGCGAAATTAGAAAACACTGATTTCCAAAGCTATATCACTGATTTGCCAGCGAATAATACTTACCAATTTGAAGCTCCATATCACTTTGGAAGATATGAAATAAGAGTTTTCTCTTCTTACGGTCTTGATATAGAGGAATCATTTTTCGGCAAAGCTGAGTTCATTGTAACATCCAGCAAAGCAAAACCGGGAGATATAGTTCTGTCAAAAACTAACCCGGCTCCCGAAGAAGCCATGACAGTAACTGTAAATGGTCTGACTCCTGGTGAAATAGAAGAAGGCGCATGGTTGGGTATTGCAAAAATTGATGAGAAATTACAGAACACCTATCATCATTCATATATCTCAGATTTAAAGATAGGTAATGTCTATGAATTCAAAGCCCCTTCAGAACCTGGAAGGTATGAAGTAAGGGTATTTTGCAAATATGGCTTGGAGGAAGCTGAGTATGAATATGGATTATTCGGCAGGGCTGAGTTCATAGTAGGCGGAGCACCAGTTCAGGAGATAACTCCAGGTACCAATGGCTTATCCGCATGGGCTGCACCTGATGTAAATGAAGCTGTAGAACAGCAACTTGTTACCGATAAAGTACTTGTTGATTTCCCAAAAGATATTACCCGTGAAGAATTCTGCGAATTGGCAGTATTGCTATATGAAAAAATGACTGGAACAAAGGCTGCTCCAGTTGCTGCAAATCCATTCACCGATACTAACAATCCTGAGATTCTCAAAGCATACAATCTTGGTATTGTTGGAGGCGTAGGAGAAGGCAAGTTTGCACCAAATAATAAGGTTACAAGACAGGAAATCGCTGTAATGCTGCTGCGCACTCTTAAAGCTGTAATGCCAGCAATAAACACATCTGCAGAATTTAAGACCAAGTTCCAGGATGAAAACCAGATAGCAAGCTGGGCGCTGGAAGCAGTAAGATTCATGAACAGCTATGATATAATCAGAGGTACTGATGCAGGCGGCGTTTCATATATACTTCCTCTTGGTAATACAACAAGAGAACAGGCGATTTCTTTGGTACTAAGAATATTCACTAAGTTTAGCGGACTATAAAAAAATTCTTGCCGAAGACCAACACAACCAGGGGAATAATATTATCCCTTGTCCTTCGTGCATTATAAGACATTCAGCCAAATTTGAATCATGGAAAACCATGACAAAAAATCTCCTCCCAATTAGGAGGAGATTTTTTGTTACTCCATTTCTACCAGCAGTTCGCCGTCCTTGTCATATATGCCTTCTTCATCTATCTGGACATAGCCATCGGTGGCATCAGCGATAAAGTCTAACAGTGTCTCCAGGAAGTCCCAGCCTTCCTCAGTAATGTCTTCATCGATGTCCAAGGCATATATCTGCACCATATTCTTCACTATTTCTATAGCCTTTTTTTGCTCCTTGCTATAGGGCAGCTCCTTCAGAACTTCCAGAAACTCTTCCTGTTCCTCTTCGAATATTGAGTCTACACCCTTTATATTTCTTTCTATTCTAATTGGCTCATGGTTAGGATCATATTCCAGCATTAAATACTTCCAGTTCGGATCATCAAAATCTTCATCAAATTTCCCGGGAAAAGTAGAAAATTCATAACCAGCTTCCAGTAATTCGTCACATATAGCAAATCTCGACGGATAATCCTCTTCTAAAGAGAAAACTCTAGCGTAAAAGCTCAAAACATCCCCTCCTTTATTTTGTTACAGCTCCTTCGGAATACTTATTATTTGGATTCCAGAGCAGATATTCATCTACACCGTTTTCCTCAAGAGCCTTGATCTGTTCCATAACCTGTTGATCTCCATATTTAATATAACCCTTTACCCATGGTGCTGTAAAGTCCTGTATCCATGGTCTTATTATGGCAGGAGTAGGTATGTTTTTATTCCTTCTGACTGAGTCTTTTGTAGAATTATATACAGTACCATAAGGATTTGCATCAGGCACAGGTATGCCATATGTGTTGTTTGCATAATGGCTGGGATACATCATAGGACATATGTAGTCCACAATATTGCTGACAGCTTCCCAATACTGTCCCAAAGACATATCATCCTCAACAGAACCTACAAGTCCATATACATCAGCAGATATATATACATTCATAGGATCCAGCTGTTCTCTGGCATATTTCAGATAGTTCTGTATTGTAGCTGGCTTTGACTCTCCTGTGGTGTTTCTGTAATCCAGCCTTTTGTCTAATTTGCCACCATCGGAGGCAGGAAACCTCACATAGTCAAACTGTATTTCATTGAATCCCACAGCAGCAGCTTCCTTTGCAACTTCAATATTATACTCCCATAGATTTCTGTCATGGGGTGAAGCCCAGACTAAATCGTCATTATTTGTAAATGGTTTGCCTGTATCTTTATATATTATTGCTTTATCCGGATTGTGAGCTGTGTATAATGGATCTTTGAAGGATACTATTCTGGCTATGGTATATATGTTATTTTCCTTCAGTTTTTTCATCAATGCTTCTATATCCTTGACTGTAGCATGCTTATTGGCTTCTGGGCTGTACTTTTCTGCGGCTTTTGTAGGAAACAGCATATAGCCCTTGTCTTCCTTAACATCTATTACAAAGGTATTTATTTCTGTCTTCTTGGCCATTTCAATGAGGGAATCAATCCTGGCGTTTGAAGCAGACCATATGGTTACGTAAATCCCCTTTACTTTAACCCTTGGGTTGTTTTCATATGCCACTGCTTTTTTCTGAGGCGTGTAATCCAAATCTTTGAATTTTTCATCTATCAGATCCAACCAATTTTTTGATGCATGTTGGCTGCTTATCCAGCCTGTTACCTCTTTACCTGCGTCATCTATATAGCTTATTTTCAGCCAGGTTTTTTCCTGTTCATCAGTCTTCTCTTCAAGCAAAGTTACCTGACTTGCTCTGGAAAGGCTCCCTAATACTTTGGCACCTTGTGCGATGTCTTCCTTCACATTGATTTTTCGCCCTGTTATGAAGAGAGTATTTTCAGGAAATGTTACTTCAGGTATTATTTCTTTAACAAAAACTGGTTCTTCCGGTTCTGCTGTTTCTTCAGGCTGGGAGGCAGAGCCCTGAGGGTCACCTGGCGACTCCTCATTTGTTGGCTCTATAGGATTTGCACCTACAGAACAGCCAGTGAAAATCAGTAATAATGATAGAACAATAATTAGTATTGCTAGAACGTTTTTTGATTTCATAGGGCACCTCTCATCTTATATAATCTTTTTTCATTATATCACATTTTTCGACTGCTTTTGTGGGTAAATAGTTTCAAATGATAAGGAATTAATTAGTAATATTCTCATATATATAAGATGTGACTATGTCACATCTCAGTTACGTGTTGCAGGCACAGGGACATGTCTTTAGGGTCCTGTCTCGTGTTTCGAGTATTTTAGCAGTGCTTCGAAGCCCTACTTACACTCGTAACTCGCAACTCGTAACAAAAAATTTAAGGGGGATTTTTATGGGTTATTGTCCGCTGCGTCCATATATGAAATGCCCGCTACATATGATAAATGATGCTAATAGACAGGATATATACGATAAGGAAGATATAGATAATGAGGAAGAAAGACAGGCAGGATTTTCTTTTGTAAGGTTTCTTCATGCTTCTCCAAATGGACCTGCTCTAGATATCTATATCGATAAAATGAAGGCTGTATCAAATCTAACATACGCCAGCATAGCAGGTTATACAGCATTACCTGCAACAATGCATGAAATTGCGGTCTATCCGCTGGGCCAGACAGATAATCCTTTGACTCAGTTCACCATCAATCCTTCTCAGGATAGCTATCGCACAATAGTTATTGCAGGATTAGCACCAAATATTCAGCTCAGGACATATATTGACTCTAGTGAGTTGATACCTGGCAATGAAAGCCGCTTCAGATTTGTCCATATGTCACCAAGAGCTCCTGCTCTGGATGTGGTAGAAGAAACAGGTCAGGTATTATTCAGCGGCGTAACTTTTGGCAGAATGGCTGATTATATCACCGTAGCGCCTGGTATTTATACCTTAAGAGTCCGCATGGCCGGCACTCCAAATGTGGTATTAGGTTTGTCCCAATTGACATTCAGCGGAGCAAGAGCCTATACCATATATGCCATAGGTCTATTGGGCGGTTCTCCACCTCTTACGGCAGTATTGCTGTCAGATGGCCGCAGATAAGAAAACAGGCAATCATCAATTGCCTGTTTTTCTTAACTTATTAAATATTATATATGAGTATATTATTGGTGCCAAGGCTGGGACCATCAAAATTACAATAAATATCCATTCTATGTTTACCTTGAGAAGTGCAAATACAACTCCCATTAATCCTGCTACAGTCCAAAGCAATGCCGCAAGCCTGTGAGTCTTTTTCCATACTTCTTCACTATGCAAGGTCCAAGGGGTTTTAATACCTACAAAATAATTGTGTTTTACTCTGCCCATCACATTGCCCATAAGCATGAAAAGCAAAGATACAGCAAGCATAACCAGTCTGCCAGTGTCCACACTATAACCTAAAGCAGCTGCAATTATTATTGCATGCAAACCTAGAAAGAATAAATGAAACAGGTATCTGAAGTAGATATATGTGCTGCTGAATAGTTTATAGTTTTCTCTTCTTGGATCCAATGCCGGCAGTAATAAGAAAAGTCCATACATTACCAAATTCATTACAGGGAGCATGTATGCGCCTGACAGCTTTCCAGAGTATCCGTCTATTTCACCTTTAAAATTCCAATGGGTTGGAATCCTATCCGGCAGCATAGGGTAAAAGTATATGCTAATAGCAAATGCAGCTATTATCATTAGTATAAGCGGCAGCTCTCTTTTTAAATTATAATCAATCTTCTTCACCTGTTGTCCCTCCTCTCTTATCGGTAAAATTAAAAAACCAGTTGATCATCTCTTGAAATACGGTGGTATTCAGCGAATAGTAAATGTTTTGGCCTTTTCTTTCATCTACTACCAGTTCAGCTTGCTTGAGTATGTTCAAGTGATGGGATATGCTTGGCTTTGTCATATCAAAATGATCTGCTATTTCGCCTGCGGTCATGTCCTTTTCCTTCAGCATCTGTATTATTTTTCGTCTAGTTGGGTCGGATAAGGCTTTAAAAGGCATATTAAGCAAAGACATATACAGGCCTCCTCCAATAAATTACATTAGACATTTAGACAATTATTTAAATATCTAATATAATTATATACTATAGGTGCAAATAATTCAACAGTATTAGAAAATTTATTTATTGGTAGCTTTATAGTGGTGGCCTTCTACACAGTCCAATATTCTTTCCTTTAGTTCATCCCCGTTCTCTACCAAGGACACAGGCACTTTTACCGCTTTATTGAAATTGACTTTGAAGTCTTGTATTCGTCCGCCTTTCTTTAAAGCCTCGACAATTTCTTCATAGGGCATGCTTGATTTTACACCCTTTATTCTGTAGTCACTTCCCCATTTCTGCTTTACAAATACAAACAAAGTGGATTTGCCTTCTCCAATGTCATGAATGGCACAAAATGCTATCTGAGACAGTTTCAGCGTCTTCCAGCTTAAGGGTCTTCTGATGACTACCTTTTCATCATCCATTGTAATGCTTAGTATCATGCCGCCATAGACAGACATGCACATAAGAGATAATGAAATGATGAAAAACCAGGGCAAAAACCCTCTTTTGGTAAAGAAAAATATTATAAGTATCATTGCAATAAAGCCCAGCATCACAAGACTGGTTCCTTTAAGATTGCTTGCTTTTCCTTTGTAAATGGTCATTTTTACCCACCTTTCGTTGTTTCATATTTCTATTATATATCCCAAAATGATTTTTTTATATATTAATTTATGTGGTAACAAGTTACAGTTTTACTTACAAAAAAATAGGCTGTGAATCCACAGTCTATTTGCATGTTTTTTTCTTCACCACTTTAAGGCGGAAAAATTCTTCCCTATCCTTTTCTTCCAACACATCTGCTATAGTTTTTACCATTTCTTTGTACTTTGGTATCTGGATATTCTGCAATGCATTGGCTCTCTTGGTGGTTCTTTTTACTTCCATAGCTAGTTTGTATACCGAGTCCTCCACCTCAGAAAGCTCATAGATAAGATATTTCAGCTCCTGAAACTTCCTCAATGCCACATCAAGTGCAGGATTTGTATGATAAAAACTGTAGTAGGGACGCAAATCCCTTTTTTTAAACTTTATTTCAGGTATTTCAACTCCCATTACGCTCCTGTTTATTATATCAAATCCGGCAGCCTCAGGTATGGACTGGGCTATCTCTGCTACGGTGGATATGCCCATGGTAATATTTGCAAACTGAAGGGCTTCGTAAGCTTCCTTGAAAGTGTCACCTATTTTCTCCTGTATTTTCTCTGCTCTGTTTATAAAGCTCATCATGTTCATAATAAGCACATTTCTTTTTCTATCCAAAAGCTCAAAGCCCTTTGAAGCCAGTTCGAGAGAATTCTGAGCCGCTATGAGATTGCTCTTCGTATAGGCAATATTGCTATCCATGTCTAACCCTCCATATATTTTTCTATATGTTCAGGTTTGACTCTTGTAAGTTCAGATTTAGGCAATATCTTCAGAAGCCGCCACATTATATTCAGAGTATCGGTGAGATCTCTGTTTTCATCATATCTTTGCTTTACAAAATGTTTTTCAAATTGATTGCCAAATTCCAGATACTTTTTATCCGTTTCAGAAAGTTCATCTTCACCTATTACCTGGGCCAATGATCTTATTTCCTGAACTCTTGAATAGGCTGAAAAAACCTGACTTGAAACATCCGGATGATCCTCTCTGGTGAAGCCTTCTCCTATGCCGTCTTTCATAAGTCTTGAAAGGCTGGGCAGAACATTTATAGGCGGATAGATATCCTTCTGATATAAGTCTCTTGAAAGTATTACCTGACCCTCTGTAATATACCCTGTGAGATCCGGAACAGGGTGGGTTATGTCGTCATTGGGCATAGTCAGTATTGGAATCTGGGTTATGCTGCCTTTTTTGCCCTTAATCATACCTGCCCTTTCATACAAGGTTGCCAGGTCTGAATATAGGTAGCCTGGATAACCCTTTCTTGAAGGTACTTCCTCTCTGGAGGCGGATATTTCCCTCAATGCTTCACAGTAGCTTGTGATATTGGTGAGTATGACCAGAACATGCATATCTTCTTCAAAAGCCAGATACTCTGCTGCAGTCAGAGCGCATCTTGGCGTGGTTATTCTTTCTATGATGGGATCCCCTGCAAGGTTCTGATACATAACTACCTTCTTAAGAACTCCTGATTGTTGGAAACTTCTCCTGAAAAATTCTGCTTCTTCATGCTTAATGCCCATGGCGGCAAATACTATGGCAAAGTTTTCTCTCTCATCTTCGGTTATCTTGGCCTGGCTGACTATCTGAGCTGCCAATTCATTGTGAGGCAAGCCGTCACCTGAAAAAATAGGGAGTTTCTGTCCTCTTATCAGGGTTGTCAAGCCATCTATTGCAGATATTCCAGTTTGTATGAAGTTTCTTGGATAAAGCCTTGCAACAGGATTCATAGGACGGCCATGTATATCGTATTTGTCTGCAGAAAATAGGGGAGCTCCGTCTAATGGTTCTCCTATGCCGTTGAAAACTCTGCCCAGTATATCCTTTGATAATGCTATTTCAAGAGGCTTGCCTGCAAAAGAAATTCTTGTATTAGTGAGGGACATGCCTGTTGTTCCCTCAAACACCTGAATTATAACCCTATCCCTATCTATCTGAACTACTTTACCTTTTCTGATTTCTCTGCCTTCTATTTCAATTTCCACCATCTCATCAAAGGAAGCATCCTTAACCCCTTCCAGGATGATAAGGGGGCCTTCTATCTTTTTAATCTTCAGGTACTTGATTTTCATGTTTAGCCCCTCCCTTGCTATATTGAGAAATCAGCGGATCAAAGTGATTATCAATTTGCTCTATATATCTGTCAAAGGCTTCTTCATCATCTTCCGCCACATTATATTTCATGGATATTATGTCATAAAACAACTTTTCATTTCTGACTATGCTTATTGGCGCACCCTGCTTCACCGCTGCCAGCGCCTTTTCATAAAGCCGGTCTATAACTCTCAGCATGTTGTATTGCTTCTTCAAAGATACGTTGGCATCAAATTCATGAAAAGCATTCTGCTGGAGATAGCCGTTTTTCAGCACCTTGGAGATCTCCAGTATAAGCCTTTGATCATCGGGGAGAATATCCTCACCTACCAGCTTTACTATTTCCATGAGTTTATGCTCCTCTCCCAGTATGCCTAACATCTTTGCCCTCAGCTCTATCATGTGGTAGGATACATTTTCTCCGTACCATTCTTTCAAATCATCCACATAGCCCGAATATGAGTTAATCCAGTTGATTGCCGGGTAGTGCCTCGAGTATGCCAGATTCCTGTCTAATGCCAGAAAAGTACCTACCACTCTCTTGGTATTCTGGGTAACAGGTTCTGAGAAGTCTCCTCCTGGAGGAGATACAGCTCCAATAATGGTTATGCTTCCTTCCTCCCCTGAAAGGGTCTTTACATCTCCTGCTCTTTCGTAGAACTGTCCTAATCTTGAAGGCAAATAAGCAGGATAGCCTTCTTCAGCCGGCATCTCCTCCAGTCTTCCTGATATTTCTCTCAGTGCTTCTGCCCACCTGGATGTGGAGTCTGCCATAAGAGCTATGTTGTACCCCATGTCTCTGTAATATTCTGCTATGGTTATGCCTGTATATATGGAAGCTTCACGGGCAGCAACAGGCATATTGGAAGTGTTCGCTATGAGCACTGTCCTGTTCATAAGGGGTTCATCGCTTCGTGGATCCTTCAGCTTTGGAAAATCCTCCAGGACTTCAGTCATCTCATTACCTCTTTCACCGCAGCCTACATAGACTATTATGTCTGCATCGCTCCATTTTGCCAGCTGATGCTGGGCACTGGTCTTTCCTGTCCCAAAACCACCAGGTATGGCTGCAGTACCTCCCTTAGCCAGAGGGAAAAATGTATCAATGACTCTTTGCCCTGTTACCAGCAGCTTCCCGATAGGATTTCTTCTGGCTACAGGTCTTGGCACTCTTACGGGCCATTCCTGATACATTTTTATTTCATGTTTGTTTACACCATCATCCAATATCAAAAGCACATGCTCAAGATCGTATTCACCGTCTTTTTCTGCAAATATCACCTTTCCCCATTTATCCGGCGGTATCATGAGCTTGTGCTTCACAACAGTGCTTTCCTGTACTTCTCCGAAGATAGCACCTGCCTTCAGCTCTTGTCCTACAGTTGCATTTATTTTAACTTTCCACTTCTTTTCAAGGCTAATGGATGTAAGGCCTATGCCTTCAGGAATGTAATTGCCCCCTTTATCAAATATATCCATTAAGGGCCTTTCGATACCATCAAATATATTACCGATTATGCCTGGTCCTAACTTTACTGACAGAGGCTTGTTGGTAGGATATATTGCTTCTCCTGCCTTTAAGCCCACAGTCTCTTCATATACCTGTATAGTAGCTATCCCTTCATTTAAAGATATTATCTCTCCAATAAACCTTTTCTCGCCAACCAGCACCATTTCTCTCATGGTGAATCCTTCCATATTCTCTGCCTTCACTACAGGACCGTTGATCATTACGATTTTTCCCGTATTGCTCATGCCTTCAACACCTCGTCCAACCTTTCATAAAGCAGCTTACCCATAAATACCTTTGCTTCATCTATAAGGGCTTTTATACTGAAATCCGCTATAATGCCTTTTTCTCTATCTTCTAAAATAAAGCCGCCTATGATATCATCATTGTTTTCTGAAAGCTCAATATTTCTTTTGTCTGCTCTTTGAGCTATCTTATCCTTAATGAAGCCGCCCAGTTCATCTATGTCTCTACGGGTAAGAATTAACACCAGATTTTGCCCATCCATTAAATCCAAAGCCTGATTCAGATTTTTATTCAAAAACTCCTTATATCCATCACTTTTCACGAAGTCTCTGGTCCATGCTTTAAGGCTTTCACCAAGATCCTTGAAAAGTTCTTCCTTTTTCTTCATTATTTCCTGATCTTTATCCACTTGAACTGCTGCCAATATATTTTTTCTTTTTGCTTCAGCCCTTGTTTTGGCATCATCCATTACAGCTTTTATTTGCATTTCATACTCTTTTTTCTTTTCATTCAGCCTTTGCTCCATAGCTTCCTCTAGTTTTTTCTTTCTTTCAGACCAATCTTCTTCCACATGTTCAAATAATACTCTCTTGAATAGTTCCATTTTTCCTTCTACAGTTACAGGCATACTATCATACTCCTCAAATTTTTATTCCTATGGATTCTTTGATATTTCTTGTGATGTAATCCTTATCTCTTCTGAAACCATGTCTGTCAGGAATTGTTGTTACTATGGGCATCTTAGGGTCAAGCCTGATTTTGCTTATTTCCTCCTCCAATTCCTCGGTGAGGGATTCAGTAATGAGAATGATGCCTATATCAGGATTATTGCAGGCCTTATGAAGCTCTTCCTCAGCTTTTTGCCTGTCATGGACTACCGCACCCTCAACTCCTGCGAGTCTGAAGCCTATTAAAGCATCTGCATTATCGCTTATTAAAAACATTTTCATGCATTACACCTTCTATAATCTTCCCAATATCATGATGGACACTATAAGCCCATATATGGCAATACCTTCTGCCAAACCGACAAATATAAGGGTTTTGCCCAATATGCCAGGATCTTCGGATACTGCCCCTAAAGCTGAGGATCCTACTGCTCCTACTGCGTATCCTGCACCGATAGTGGCCAGGCCTGTAGATACAGCAGCAGCGATGAAGCCCAGACCTGAGCTTGACCCCTCTTCAGGTGCTGCAAATGCTATCTGAGGAGCCATGATAAATAGGAATAAAGCAATTAGGGTTATGTATGACCCTAAGCTGATTCTTAATACTCTTTTTATCTTATTTTTGTCTGTGTCTTCATTGGTCTTTAGAAGTATAACACCGCATCCTATAGTAAGTAATACTATTAGTAAAGCAATTGCAACAATTGTATACATATTTCTTCCTCCATTCGATAATGATAAAATTGAATTAGCTGTTTAATCTTATGGGAGTATATTCTACCCCATTGCCGGAATAATATTTTGAAAACAGTTCATAGTACTCAAGTCTGAGGCCTTGAATAAATACTATGAGACCCTCTAATCCTATTATGATTATGTTACCCAATACTAAAACCAATGCGCCTCCAAAACCTGAATTTATCATTTCAGCCATGGTTTCAAAGGCTAGATATAATCCTGCATGGTTCAGTGCAAAGGCACCCACCCTTATGAAGGATATGGTATTTGACAAAAACGACAGCAATGTTTCTACCACGCCAAACCCTGCTTCCGTGTAGTAATCCGTGATTTTTTCTTTATACAGCCTATTGGAGCCTTTAATAAGGTTTGATATAGGCTCTTTGAATACATTCAGCAACAATAGGACTGCCATAATGCTAATTAATACAGAAAGGGGTATGTCAGCAAGTTTCAAATAACTATTGGCTGCCGTAAATATCAGTGTCAGAAAGAATAAGAAGCCTACCAATCCTTCCCTGCCAAATATCCCTTCTTCAATGTTTCTTCTTTTCCAATTATTTATAAGACTATATAGGAAACTTATGGTCATAAGTATGACACCCAGTCCAATTGCCAGAATAAGCATGGTATTTATGTTAGCCATAGGCCTGATAAACAGCGCAGGTATAACATGCTCGTTGCCGAATACACTTCCATACAGAAGTCCAAATACCATAGAGCTTCCTCCAAGCCTGGACAAAACTCCTCCAAAGCTTGCACTCTTTTTCCTGTAAGTCAGGTACAAACCTGCAAGTAAGATTACAAATCCCTGTCCTAAATCGCCAAACATGGCTCCGAAAAGAAGCATGTAGCTAAGGCCGAAAAATATGGTAGGATCAACCTCATCATAGGATGGAAGGCCGTACATTCTTATCAATGCTTCAAAGGGCCTTATGATCCAGTTATTTTTAAACTTAGTTGGCGGAGATTTTGCCATTTCCTTAACTGGAGCATCGTCTATCACAAGTATTATTCTGCTGCCAAAATAATCCCACAGCTCCTTTTGGAGTCTCTTTACTTTGCTCTTAGGCACATATCCAAAAAGGAAAAACAGCTTTTTGCCCATGGCAGCTTCTCTCTTAACTATTTCAACCTTTTTCTCAAGCATTAGTACCGAATACGCTTTCTTTATTGCTGGGCTGATATCTCCTCTATGCTTTTGCACCTGTTCCTTTAGTCCTTTTATTTCATTCAAAATGTTTTTGATTTCTCCTGTCAGTTTTTCTATTATTTCCTGAGCTGTTCCAGAATATCCCACAGGCAGCTTCAGCTCCTGATAATTCAATGACGTGAACAATCTTTCAATTTCATCGTCAAAGCATTGGGGAGCAACGGACATTACTATTATGTTGTCATCTGTTGCAGCAACCTTCAGTACCAGCGAAGGGATATTTTCATAGTTTCCTTTCAGTCTGCCGTAACTTTCTCTGGAAATAACAAATAGTCTTAATTTCAAATACTTCAGATTTAACAGCTGGCCTATGTCCATATCAACATTTTTCATATAGCTTAGATTTTTAATATAATTCTTCTTTTCCTCTACAAGCTTGTTTTTTTTCTCTATTTCATCCCATAATTCTTTTACAGCGTCATATTCTTCCTTCATAGCATTTATAAGTTGGGCATAATCATAGTCAATTCCTATTGAGCCAGCATCTATTGAAGGCTGAAAATCAAAAATGTCATTGAGGGATTTGATTATTTGCTCATCCTTGCCAAAATCCTTACTGGCATTGTAGGGTCTGATATGACTGGATTCTTCTATGGCTTCTATGTTTTCTTCAGAAGCACTGATCTTAAAATAGTTAGAGTTTATTTCCGAAAGGGCATTCAACATATGCATGCTGCCATTCAGCACGATGGATCTGCATATTCTGTCCATATCTGCTATTCTACCTACAATGCCTACAGTTTTCATCTTTTCAACTGCCATTGCTGATCGCCCCCTTAGTGGATATTTTTGATGAGATATTTTTTCCCTTCGTCTTCCGGTACATCATATCTGATTATTTCTATGATAGAGATTATATCCCGGGCTTCAAATTCAAGAAATAATATATAGGCTACCACATTTATAAGGTTCATTTTCGTATACTGATCAATCTTTTGAAGGTAATAATAAAGGTACCTATGCATTCGCCTATCCATGTATATATCAATGGTTTCATCGTTTTTAAATAAAAAATCGTAGTAGGTTTGTCTTGCTTTGTCAAGAAATTGGGATAGGCTACCTTCATAGCATAATTCTTTAATCTTCTTGAAATTCAGTCTGTTATATAGTTTAATCGTATAGTTCAATAGTATCTCAGGCTCAATATTGTAAAACTTCTTTCCTCTGTATATCCACTGAATATTAAGCACATCTCCTATGGTGCCATAGACATATCTGATGGTTTCCTGATCTTCAGGCGACAGCTTACCCCATTCCCGTTGCAATATGCTGTAATAAGCCATGTCAAGGGCCATTTCAAAACGGAAAAGGTTTTCTCTTCTGTTATCATCTAATAGGTGGCTGGTATACTTTTCAAAAACAGTATCTTTTAGAGCAACTATTATATCTCCTACAGACTTTGCAGCCAGAATCTTGCTTGGTTCTGCTTTGCTGTATTTTCCGATGAATACATTGTCTTCGTAATTTTCAATTTTGCCTTTCTTGTATACCTCCCTGGCCAGGTCCTTCAAATCATCTATTTCATATTTTGCAAAGAAGGTGTTGATGAATTCCTTATAGCTTCCGCTGTAGTAATGTATTATTTTATCGATGTTGTAAATTATATTCTTCTTTATATGTCCTTCCAAAGCTCCCCTATGTACTGTATCTACATCCACATCTGCAAGGACTCTTCCATAGCCTGTTTTTTCCTTTAGATATTGAGCGCACTCTGTTATTGATTTCATTCTCAATAGATTTAAATAATCATCGTTGCTAAGCAATTTGCTTTCCATGGCTTTAACCTTGGTGGCAACCGCCCCATGTATTCTTACGGCATCCATTTATTATCCATCTCCAAGCCGAAGATTTTATATATTGTCTGGTTCAATATTTCTCCTTTTATCTCATTGTATTTTTTATCCAGATCTCTTAAAGCTTTCTGTTTCTCTTCTTCTATCATATCAGCTTCTTTATGGGCGTCTGCTATAGCTCTGTCAATGTATTCCCTGGCACTGACTTTTTCTTCTTCCAACTGTCTTTCCAATTTGTCTATTTCTGTCTTGTATTTTTCTTCTATAACATTAACCTCTGTTTGTCTCTTTTCGTTCATTTCTGAAGCTATATTATCAATGCGGATTATGTCCTTTAGTATGTCTTCTACCTTATACTCCATAGAAACACCTACTTTTATATGCATTATAGTTATTTTATCCAATAAGTTTCATTATGGTATTTCATACATAAAAAGTCAAAACCAATAAAGTTAAAATCATCTTCAAAAAATCTCGAATTTTGCATTAATCATTAATTACGATTCCCAATATAATCATTAATATGCCACGTTCACTGCTGCTTCAATTTAGCAGATAAAAAAATAACCTCTCTATAGAGAGGCTATTTTATATATTTGCACCGCAGCATTTTTTATATTTCTTTCCGCTTCCGCAGGGACAGGGATCATTTCTTCCCACTTTCTCTTCCTTGATAACTGTACCTGAAAGCCTTTGCTTTCTGGTTATCTCTTTTCTCTTTTCTTCACTGAGGATGTTGTCCCACTGAGGCAGTGTATAGAGCCATTTTGCCTTAGCTGCCAACATATTATAGTATAGTTTTTCTACATCTATATCTATTCGGACATTTGAGTCTTCCTCAAGCTCCTCTAGATTGTTGGGTTCTTTAAGGCTTTCATTTATACCATCCAGAAAGCCTGTAAAATGAAGAACATCTGTGCCATATTTCTCTGCCAGTTCTTTTACAGTACCTGTTACTACTTCCTCAGGATTTGTAAGCAACTTCTCATATATGCCTTTCTCAATGTCAAAGTATTCTTTCCAGAACTTCTTTTGTACATTTGGATTGTCGCCTTTATAGGCGGTTTCTCTCCATGTTTCTAATAAGCTCATGTTACGACTCCCTTGCTTTGTAATTTTTACCCTAATATTATATTACAAAGAGGAAATGTTTTCAATTATGTTATGGTATCAGCTTTTTATCGCTCTATGGAACAAGAATTACTTTTCCGCCTGTTCCATTTGATAAGATTTCAAAACCTTTCTCAAAATCCTCTAATCTTAGGACATGTGTAATTATCGGATCAATATTCAATAAATCCATATCTAATAAATTCAGCATAGTAGTCCATGACTCATTCATTTTTCTCCCATGTATTCCTACAATTCTGGCTTCCTTAAATATAACTTTAGATACAAGCTCAATTTCCAATGGTTTTGAAGGTAAACCTATTAAAGCAGCCATTCCGCCTTTTCTTAAGCTTTCAAAGCCACTCACTATCGCCCTGTTATTTCCGGATGCGTCTATAAAAGCATCTACGCCAATTCCTTTTGTTATTTCTATAATATATTTTGCCGGATCAACTTCAACTGGATTGACTATGTGGGTAGCTCCTACCTTTTTTGCAATATTAAGTCTTAACTCGTTAACATCAACAGCAATTATATTAGCTGTGCCAAATGCCTTTAAAGCATTTACTGCCATAAGTCCTATGGGACCGCATCCGATTACAGCTACATTTTTACCTGAAGCCTCAATTTCAATGCAAGCCCTTATTGCTGTGCCAAGAGGCTCCAGCACCGCTCCAATCTTTGGGTTTATCTTATCAGAAATTTTTATGGCACACCTTTCTGATATCTTTGAGTATTCGGCAAAACAACCATTCATGTGAATTCCATATAGTTTAAGATCCGAGCATATATGCTGTAATCCATTATTGCATTGATAGCATCTGCCGCAAGGAATATGAGTCTCGCAAGCAACATAGTCTCCTGCTTTTAAAGTCTTTACCGAAGGACCTACCTCCACAACTTCTCCGCAGCATTCATGCCCTAGCACTATTGGCATCTTAATACCCGCATTTATTGCCCAGTCATTCCAATTATATATATGAAGATCTGTGCCGCATATAGAAGCTGCTTTGACCCTAATCAATACCTGATCTCCCTGCAATAGAGGTATAGGATATTCAACAAGATCAGCACCTTTGCCAGGATTATTCTTTACAATTGCTTTCATAAATAAAAACCCCTTACTAGTCTTTCAGCCTATTTGAATTTAAATATGAAAAAGCCTGTATCTTCATCATAGACTCTGCGATTCTCTACCCTGTCTATTTCATGAATTATTATTTCTGCTGTTACTAAAACAGCATTTTCGCCATCAATTATGTGTCCTCCATAAACTCTCATTTTTTCATCACTGACTAACATGTGAAGGTGTACAGTTAATTCATCTGTTTCCTCTAATCCAATAATCCCCTGTCCAGCAAGTATTTCCAAGGGTCCATTCAATACAACAGGCTCACTGTAACTTATACCCATATTTGCTTTTTCATCCTTTATTGCATATACAAATCTTGCATTCTTCAAGCTCCCTATTATGCCGGCTATATAACCATGCCTTACTCCATAACCCTTGCAAACTTCCTTGATGCCTGTTATCAAATCCTTATTTCTAGGTATCCTTCCTATTATAATTCTTTTTATATCCAAATCTTTAAAGCATTTCTTTACATCCATAATGCTCCTCCAAAGTCCAGGTTAAGCATTTACATTGTGAATTGCTTCATTTTTCACTGATAAAGCAGCTTCCTTAATAGATTCAGACACGGTGGGATGCGCATGTATTGTAGATATAAGTTCATCTACCGTTGCTTCCAGCTTAATAGCAAGAGCTGCTTCTCCAATCATGTCCGTAGCCCTTGGTCCTATAATATGAACTCCCAGAATTTCACCATATTTACTATCTGCAATTATCTTGACGAAGCCGGATGTTTCATTGCATATGATAGATTTACCATTGGCCGTCAATGGGAAAATTCCCTTTTTATAATCTATTCCCTTTGATTTTGCCTCTTCTTCTGTCATTCCTACTGAAGCTATCTCAGGATTGGTATATATACACGAAGGTATTACCTTATAATCCATTTTATCCTTAATGCCCATTATATTTTGGGCTGCAATTATACCCTGCTCTGATGCCACATGAGCCAGCATGTTTTTTCCCGTAATATCTCCTATGGCATAAATACCCGGTACATTTGTTTCCATGTTGTCATCTACCACTATATTGTTTCTTTCTGTTTTTATCCCAACTGCCTCTGTATTCAATCCTTCCAGTCTGCCTCTCCTGCCTACAGCCATAAGTACCTTTTGTGATTTTAGCATTAAAGATCCATCTTTTGTCTCAATTTTTACATCCAGCATACTTCCATTTCTGCGGATTGACTCAACCTTTGCACCGGTATAGATTTTAATATTTTTATTTTCCAGATGAGCTCTCATCAAAGTAACTACTTCGCTATCTATTCTTGGAAGGATATCAGGCATCATTTCCACTACGCTTACCTCAGCACCTAGGATATTAAACAGATGAGCAAACTCTACTCCTATAACTCCTCCGCCCACTATAGTTATGCTTTTTGGTATTTCATCTAAGCTTAGGGCTTCCGAGCTGTTTATTACACCCTCTGAATCAACTCCTGGAATTGGAGGTATGAATGGTTCAGATCCGGCAGCTATAATTATATTATCAGTATCAATTCTTTGGATTTCCCCATTTGGTTTTGTTATCGATACACTTTTGGCTGAATTTATTTTAGCAGTTCCGTTTATGACTTCTATTTTATTGTACTGCAGCAGTATTTTTATTCCGCCGACTAATTGCTTTATTACATCTGCTTTTCTTTTTTGAAGGGATTGCCAATCTACAGAAATATCTCCATTTACCTTTAAACCGTATTGAGCTCCGGCCAATAATTCGCTGTATAACTGGGCAGTATGAAGAAGAACCTTGGTAGGTATACAACCTTCGTTTAGACAAGTACCACCAATATTATTTTTTTCTATGAGTGTAACCTTAGCACCTAACTGTGCTGCTCTTATGGCAGCCACATATCCTCCTACGCCCCCGCCTATTACAACAATACTTTTCATGTCCTCACCTTCTCCTAAGTTTTATACCAATATGAGACATGGGTTCTCCAGCAATTCTTTTACTCTGCTGAGGAATACAGCCGCTACTGCTCCATCAACTAATCGGTGGTCTGCCGTAAGATTTATATTAGTCATTGATCTCACTGCTATTTCACCTTCAAATACCACTGGCTTATCCTTTATGGTGTTAATGCCCAATATGCCTACTTCCGGTTTGTTTATAATGGGTGTAAAGGAATCCATACCAAAGGAACCCAGGTTTGTTATGGTAAATGTGCCGCCGCTCAAGTCATCTGCTTCTAATTTGCCTTCTCTTGCTGCCTTTATCAGTCTTTCAGTCTCTATTGCTGTTTCCTCCAGTGTCTTGTTATGAACATTTTTTAAATTTGGTACTATAAGCTCTTTACCAATAGCTACTGCAATACCCATATTCACATAATCATGATAAATGATGGTTTCACCGTCAAAGGATGCATTCAACTCCGGATTCTCCATCAAAGCTTTTGCTATTGCCTTCATAAAGAAATGATTATAGGTAAATTTTATACCCTTTGATTCATAATGTCTGTTTAGTTTTTCTCTTAGTTCTTTCAGTTCTGTCACATCAACTTCCATGTTATAGGTAACAGGTGCTGTTGTTTGAGAGCTATCCAGCATTCTTTCGGCTATTATTCTTCTTATTCTGGATGGTGCTGCGATCCTTTGTCCTCCTGCTGCTCCTTTTGATGATACTTTTAACACATCTTCCTTCATAATTCGTCTATCTATATCAATGGATGTTAAGTCGACTCCCATTTCCATTGCCAATTTCTTTGCCATAGGCGATGCTTTTATTGAAGATTTACTTTTATCTATAAACTGCTGTACATCCTTAGCCAGTATTGTTCCATTTTCTCCACTGCCAGCCACCAGCTTTAAATCTATATTGTTTTCTCGCGCAATTTTTTTAGCATAGGGTGTAGCTGGTACATAATCACCCTGTGTGGTCACCTGCTTAGCATCAATCTCTTCATTTTTCTCGGGCACTTTGTCTGAATCATTATCATTGGGCTCTTCATCTCCACTTACTAAAAGATTTGAGATATCTTCATCTGCTTTAGCAATTATTCCGATAGGAGCTCCTACTTGTGAAGTCTCTCCTTCATTCAGAATTATCTTTCTTAATACCCCGTCTTCTTCGGCTGTTACTTCATTTACAAGTTTATCAGTTGCTATTTCGAACAATACGTCCCCTGATTTTACTTCGTCTCCTTCTCTTTTATACCATTTAAATATTGTACCCTCTGTCATCGTTAAACCAAATTTGGGAATTTTTATTACATATGCCATTAAACTTCCTCCTCTAACCAGATACTATTTCATTTTTATCACATTAGGGAGCCATAAGGATAATTGAGGGATATAAGTTACCAGCATTAAAGCTATTATCGAAGCTATAACAAAAGGCACGACTTTCCTTGATATCTCCTTCAGGCTTATTTTTGAGATACCACAGGCTACGTACAAATTTACACCTACAGGCGGTGTTACTTGTCCTATTGCCAGATTCATTGTCATGATTATTCCAAGAGCTATAGGATCATATCCTAACTGGAAAGCTACAGGCAGCATGATTGGTACGAATATATATAAAGCTGATACTGCATCTATAAAACAGCCTGCAATCATCAAAACTATATTTATAATCAGCAAAAACACAAATTGACTGTTGGATATTTGAAGCAGAAAGTTGCTCACCATAGCAGCTACTCCCTGGGTGGTTACTATCCATGCAAAAAGACTGGCACATGCAACTATTATCATTACCACTGCAGATTGTACTGCTGATTCCACCAATATTTCATACAAATTCTTCATATTTACTTTCTTGTATATGACTACTCCTACAATTATTCCGTATACTGCTGAAACTGCAGCGGCTTCTGTAGGAGTAAAGAAACCTCCGTATATGCCTCCTAAAATTATGACTGGCATTAAAAGTCCCCATACTGCTTCTTTAAATGATATCCAAACTTCTCTCATGGTTGCCTTTTCCTGTTGTACCAAGTCCTGTTTTCTTACCAATATGATGCATGCAACAATAAGAGCTATGCCCATCAGTATGCCGGGTATTATACCTGCCACAAAGGTTTTTCCTATTGATACTCCGGCAATGGCACCATATACAACATAAGCTATGCTGGGTGGTATGATGATACCTATTGAACCTGCTGTAGCCATAAGAGCTGATGCCATTCCAGCATTATATCCGGCTTTTATCATAGCCGGAATGATAATTACTCCCAAAGCGGCAACAGTAGCAGGCCCTGAACCTGATATGGCAGCAAAGAAACATGAAGTGATAACGCATACTATTGCAAGTCCGGCCTTCTTATGTCCTACTGCTTTGTTTGCCAGATTTATCAGCTTTTCAGATATGCCTGCCTTCTCCATTACATTTCCTGCCAATACAAAGAAGGGTATAGCAAGCAATGTAAATTTGCCTATGTTGGAGTATATATTAATAGGCAGCATTATCATAGGAGTTTCTGCTGCAAGCATAGCTATTATTGATGAGATTCCAAGGCTTAAAGCAATAGGTACATTTAGGAATAATAGAATTGCAAATATCAAAAATAATAAACTTGCTACTGACATTTCCCATCCTCCTTAGCTTTGAAAGAGTTTATCCCATACTCAATAAATCTTATGAGTATCATTACTCCTCCTACAGGAAGAGCAAGACCAAATATCCATTCAGGCCAGCCTAAGGATGGGGTAGTTTGACCTGATTTAACTTCTGATATCACCATATCTATGCCATATCTTATAAGGAAATAAGAGAAAAATATAGCACATAAGGTACTGAAGGCTACTACATATTTTTGATATTTCTTTGGTAATAGATCAGTGAATATGCTAAGTCCCAAATGAGCACCCTTCTTTGCAGCAGCAGCAGTTCCCAACAAGCTTATCAATATAAACATAGCCGTGGTTATTTCCTCTAGAAAAGATATGGAAAGGTGCAGAAACTTCCTGGATATGACATTTATAACTGTGATAAAGGTCATTATGAAAAGCGCTACAGCCATTATATAGTTTTCAAAATTGCTAATGAATTTTCTCATACGCCAAGACCCCTTTATCTTTTTTATGGATAAGTCCTGTAAAATAGATACAGGACTTATCCCAACTAAAGAAATCAGTTTTGATTATCTGAATGCATCTATTATTTCTTTGCCGATTTTTTGCTCGTATTCATCATAAACAGGTTGTACTTTTTCTCTGAAAGCAGCAATCTCTTCAGGTGTCAATACGGTAATTTTCATACCTATCTGCTTGAAGGTGTTAAGATGCTTTGCTTCCAACTCTCTGTTCAGCTTTACTTGATAAGCCATTGCTTCAACAGCAGATTCCTGGAATATTTTCTGAGTTTCAGGATCCAAGCTATCGAATTTTGCTTTATTCATACCAAGTATTATTGTGTCATAGGAATAGTTCCATATTGTCAAATAATCCTGTACCTCATGAACCTTTGCTGACTGAATTGTATCCAAAGGATTCTCATGACCGTCAACGGTCTTCTGCTGCAATGCAGTGAACACTTCAGACCAGTTCATCGTGATTGGGTCAGCTCCTAGTGCTGTAAACAGAGAAATATACATTTTCATTCCAGGTATTCTAATCTTCAGATTCTTTATATCTTCAGGAGTTCTTACTTCCCTTTTGCTGTTTGTAAGTTGTCTGAAGCCGTTTTCACCAAAACCCAGACCTACTATTCCATTATCCAATAACAGCTTCTTCAGCATTTCTCCACCTTTTCCATGGATCTTTGCATCCACTGTTTCATTATCAGGCATGAGCCATGGTAAGCTTACTACAGCAAATTTTTCATCCATAACAGAATATATGATGTTAGAGTGCAAGCTCAAATCCATTGCTCCGGCTTTCAATAGCTCTATGGATTTTGCCTGGTTGCCTCCGGATAACTGCTCATTCGGATATACTTTTATATCATACTTGCCATTGGTTCTTTCTTTTACCAACTCAGCAAACTTAAGTGCACCTTGATACCAGCTTGAAGTTTCAGATGATGTTATACCCATTTTTAATTCAATAGGTTTTTCTGCCTTTGCATCACCGGATGAAGATGCAGCCTGTTGTTCAGCTGGTTTAGCGCATGCCGCCAAAATTATGATGAGTGATAATATCAATGACAGAATTTTAATAGTCCTTTTTCTCATTTTTCTCCCTCCAAAATTCTAATTTAAAACATCTTTCTTATACCTTTTGCAATATCCTCCCCATACACCTTGTAAGCATCCTCCAAAGTGGGAGCGAAAGGTACAGGAGTAAATGGTGCTCCAAATCTCAACACTGGGGCATCTAAGTACTCTATTGCTTCCTCTGCCACCATTGCTGATATCTCAGCGCCTACACCGAAGGATTTAACTGCTTCATGAGCTATGACTAATCTATGAGTTTTCTTTACTGATTCCAATATGGTTTCCTTGTCTATTGGCGTAATGGTTCTCAGATCAACCACTTCTACAGATATTCCATCTTTTTCTAAAATATCTGCTGCCTTTAGAGCTTGTTGAACCATGATGGAATAGGATACGATGGTAACATCTTTTCCTTCTCTGATAACGTTTGCTTTCCCTATAGGAACTAGATATTCTCCATCTGGCACCGGGCCTTTTTGCTTGAACAATATTTTGTTTTCAAAGTAGATTATTGGATTGTCATCTCTTATGGCAGATTTTAAGAGTCCTTTTGCATCGGCTGGGTTTGAAGGAGTTACTACTTTCAGACCTGGAATATGGGCAAACCAAGCTTCTACTGATTGGGAATGCTGAGCTGCAGCCCTGGAGGCAATTCCGTCAGGGGCTCTTACAACAACCGGCACTGTAGTCTGTCCGCCAAACATGTACCTTATCTTTGCCATTTGGTTAAATATTTCGTCCATACACACACCCATGAAATCTGCAAAGTGCATATCTGCAACAGGCCTCATGCCTGCTAATGCGGCTCCTACGGCAGCTCCTACTATGGCTGTTTCAGATATAGGTGTATCCAATACTCTGTCAGTTCCAAACTTATCCGGAAGTCCTTTAAACTGTCCGAATATGCCTCCCTGCCTGGCTATGTCTTCTCCCATTACAAATACTCTGCTGTCTCTTTCCATTTCCTCTGACATTGCTTCAAGGGTTGCCTGTGAAAATGTGATCTCTCTCATCTCAATCCCTCCTAAACATATAAATCTGTATAGAGCTCTGATGGTTCAGGATAGGGGCTTTGTCTTGCGAACTCCACAGCTTCTTCAACTGCTTTGAGGACTTTCTGCTCTATCTGACTTAAATCCGACTTGGTCAGCAAACCCTGAGACAATACTTTCTTTTCAAACTTCTTTATTGGATCATTCTTCTCAAACCTTGAATTTACTTCTTCCTTAGTTCTATACATCTCCGGGTCTCCTACAAAGTGACCTTTTATTCTATAAGTCTTGCATTCTATAAGGGTAGGTCCCCCTCCTTGTCTTGCCCTCTCCACAGCTCCCTTAACTGTTTCGTAAACCTTGAAAACATCATTTCCGTCAATTGTAATACCAGGCATATCATATCCTACAGCTCTGTCAGATATATTCTTCACTGATGTCAATGTGTGTACAGGTGTTGTAGACGCCCATTCATTGTTTTCATTTATAAATATTACTGGGAGCTTCCATACCGATGCCAAATTAGCAGCCTCATGGAAAGTTCCTCTATTTGATGCCCCGTCTCCGAAAAATACTACTGCCACATTATCTGTTCCTTTCATCTTGCTTGCAAGTGCAGCACCAACTGCTAAGTTAAATCCTCCGCCTACTACGCCATTAGCGCCCAGCATGCCTACCTTAAAATCTGCTATGTGCATGGACCCTCCTTTGCCTTTGCACAGCCCTGTTGCCTTTCCGAAAATTTCAGCCATGGCGCCTTTCAAGTCTGCTCCCTTTGCCAAGGTATGACCATGTCCTCTGTGGGTGCTTTCTATATAGTCATCCTTTCTTAGATTTGCACAGACGCCTGTTGCTATTGCTTCTTCACCTATGTATAGATGAACGAAGCCTGGAATTTCACCTGCAAGAAATAACTTCTCAACTTTTTCTTCAAAAAACCTGATTTTCACCATGGTTTCATAGAAGTCGAGAAGTTGTTCTCTAGTGTAGTCCATCAAAATACATACCCCCTATAAACTTTCTTAGCTATTATACCGGTATGTAAATATATAACGCAATTTTTGTGCCACACTATTCTGAACTTTCTATATTATTTAATGATTTAATAATACTTTCATAAAGAATAATAAAAATAGCCTGAGAATCTTACAGCTACGCGCTTTAAAACGCTTTTTGAATTGCCCCTATGCATGCTTAAAAGCTAAATGGAGGTTCAATATTATGATAGAAATGAATGAGGTGTATAAATTTTAAACAAATAACTGCTCAAAAAATTAGCATTGCTAATTTTTTGAGCAGTTTTCCAATCTACTTATACTCAATCTTATACTTTTTCATCTTGTTATAAACTGTGTTGCGTGTTATATTTAGCAAATTTGCTGCATTTGATATATTACCACTTGTAATGCGCAATGCTTTTTCAATTACTCTTTTCTCTATTATATCTAAAGGTTCAATCTTAATGGTATCATATTTGATATTCTCATCCCTGACCCTTTTACAATTTATAATTTCTTCCGGAAGTTCATATTTTGTTATAAAATCTCCATTAGAAATATTTATTGCTCTTTCTATTATATTTTCCAATTCTCTCACATTACCCGGCCAATCATATTGCTTAAGTGCATTCAATGCTTCTTCCGTTATACCTATTACTCTTTTATTTAGCTTGCTGCTCAGCTTGTTAATGAAAAAGGATACCAGCTCATCTATATCTGATTTTCTGTCTCTCAGAGGTGGAAGGTTTATATTCAATACATTTAATCGATAATATAAATCCTTTCTGAACTGACCTAATTCACAATATTTAAGCAAATTTTTATTAGTTGCAGCAATCAGCCTTACATCTATGTCAAAAGTATTGTTGCCTCCAATTCGTGTGATCTTTCTCTCCTGTATAACCCTCAGTAACTTTACCTGCATATCCAATGGCATGTCCCCTATTTCGTCAAGGAACAGAGTTCCTCCATCAGCAAGCTCAAATTTTCCTACACGTCCTTTTTTTGAAGCTCCAGTAAAAGCTCCTGCTTCATAGCCAAAAAGTTCACTTTCCAGAAGTTCTCTAGGTATTGCACCACAATTTACAGAAATAAATGGTTTATCTCTGCGGCTGCTGGCATTGTGAATGGAATGAGCTATTATCTCTTTACCGGTTCCGCTTTCACCGTATATTAACACATTGGAAGTACTATTGGAAGCAATCTTTGCCAACCTGATACATTCGGCTAAGTTCTTGCTGCTGCCTACAATATCATCAAAGCAATAATTGGCATAAGAACCCATAAAGTTGTTTACAAAATTTTTGACCGTCTTTATCTTCTTAAAGCTGTCCACAACTCCTACAAGATTGCCATCTTCATCCCTTATAGGTATTGCAGTCTTGATGAATCTTAATTTTTCTCCTAATGCCGTAGTAACTATTATATCTTTGTCAACATATCCCTGACCTGTTTCTAATACTTCAAGTATTACCGGCTTGAAGTCCACCAGTTCTGTAACATGCTTGCCTATAGGATTCTTATGTTTCAAACCCAATGTTTCTATTCCAATCTGATTTATATATCTTACGTATCCGTCCTTATCCACGATAAGCAAACCGTCAGTTATGGACTTAATTATTGCATTATTGCATTGATTCATGTAAAGCAGCTCATTTTTATTATTCTCCGCTTCTACCATCACGGATATAGCTTTAGCAGCAGCCATTGCCATTGGCAATGTATGTATGCTCACATGTTTTAGCTCGCATATAACAGTAATTGTTGCTATAACTTTATCACCAAGATTTATTGGTACAGTTATGAAAGATATATTAATCTTTTTATCATCATTGTCAGCATAATATACTTCCGTTGGTTTGTTGTATACTGCTGGTGATATATATTTATCATCAATTTTGTCTCCTACCTTACAGCCAAGGGCAGTTTCAAGCTTGATAGAGTTCATATTTTTAAATACTTCAATTATACATCCTTCAGAATCTGCCAGCAGAACAAACACCGGTTCATCTGCAAGAGATAACAACTCTTTCATAAAAGGTCTTGCATGCTTTAATAATTGATGATTAATCACATGTCCTTCATCAATTATTTTCAAGCTGCAAATTCTGTTAATAACCTCCTGAACCACTAAGACCACCCTTCATCTTAATTTTCTATATATTTTGATAATACTAAATTGTATTTTTATTCTAATATACTAAATATTATTTTACAAGTTCGTTTTGTATATCAATCATCATTATATTGGATTTTCCTTCATACTTTTGAGAAAACCAGTGATTCAGAAGCTTGTGAAGGCTGTCACAATAGCAACAAGATAGATAAGGATCTGCTGGCAGATTGATTTATGAAACAGTAGATAATAAAGAAGCTATTAGTGATTTCCTAAGAAATGATAAAATCATTATGGGTAAAGGAAGTAGAAATCAGGGGGCAGAAAACATTAGGAGTTAAAATCCTCTGACTAATATTACCTGCCCCCTCATAATATCTTTGAATCTTATTTAAGCTTTTTAATATTATTAGATTCCTTAAATCTTGGATTTATTATATCATTAATCTTCATTATTTAAGTAATCTAATGCAGCTGCGCACATAGTTTTTATTCCTATAGGTATAGCCTTTTCATCCACTAGGAAATTTGGATTATGGATGACGCATCTGTCCTTATTAATATCAGATCTTATTCCGAGCCAATAAAACACAGAAGGTACGCATTTGGCAAACTCAGAAAAATCCTCTCCTCCAGAGGCAGGTCTTTGTGCCATTATTACATTTGCTTCACCCAGCACCTTTATGAAGCTGTTTTTTGCTTTTTCTGTCATGGCATCATCATTAATTGTGAGGGAGTAACCATTAACATATTGGAATTCATACTCACAGCCAAATGCACTGCATACATTTGCCACTATTTCTTTAATCATACCAGGTATAACTGAAGCTACTTTTGCATCAAAGAGCCTTACTGTTCCTTCCATGTTTACTGTATCTGCTATAACATTATATCTGCTGCCCCCACTTATTTTTCCTATTGAAACTACAGCGCTATCCATAGGATCGATTTTTCTGCTTACTATAGTCTGCAACGCTGTTATTACATGGGCTGCAGCTACTATAGCGTCTATACCTTCATGAGGTTGAGCTCCGTGAGAGCTTTTGCCTTTTATAGTGATAAAAATTCTATCGGATTGAGCCATCATTGGTCCGGATTTCAGTGCTACCTGACCTAATGGCAGATCCCATACATGAAGTGCAAAAGCTGCATCTACCTTTGGATTTTCCAATACACCATCTTCTATCATGTATCTAGCTCCACCAGTAGGGTTGCATTCTTCTGCAGGTTGAAATACAAGCTTGATATTACCTTTTATCTCATTCTTAAGTTCCGATAAAACCATTGCAGTACCCAATAATATTGAAGTATGAACATCATGTCCACAGGCATGCATCTTTCCAGGAACCTTTGATTTATATTCCAAATCTGTAAGCTCATCTATTGGCAATGCATCCATATCCGCCCTTAGAAGTACGGTTTTCCCTGGTTTACTGCCTTTTATTAGTCCTACGACACCTGTTCCGCCTATATTTCTTTGAACTTCAATATCCAGCTTTTCCAATTCCTCTGCAACTTTTGCAGAAGTTCTGAATTCTTCCATTCCTAATTCGGGATTTTCATGTATATCCCTTCTAATTGCTATTACTTTATCAATATTCTTCTCTATTAAAGCATCCAATTTATATGTCATAATATCCTTCCTCTGTTCTACTCATATTTTTATAATAATAATCCTCCTCCAGGTCCAAGAGGCAACCCTAAAACATACCATATGATTCCTATAGCCGCCCATACTCCTAACATTATCATGCTGTATGGAATCATAAGGGATAAAACCGTTCCAACACCTGATTCCTCATCATATTCATTAAAAACGCCTAGAATAATTGGGAAGTAAGGGAATAAAGGAGAAATAATATTAGTTGTTGAATCTCCTAATCTATAGAGCATCTGTGTCAAGGCAGGATTATAGCCTAACAGATAAAACATTGGAACAAATATGGGTGCCAGTAGTGCCCATTTTGCAGAACCGCTTCCTATAAATAGATTTACGAAGCTAGTTAATATTATAAATGAAATAAATAGAGGTATTCCTGTGAATCCAGCTGCTTTAAGAAGATCTGCTCCTTTAACTGCCATGATGTATCCAAGATTGCTCCAGTTGAAGTAAGCAATAAACTGACCTATGATAAATGCTAACACTACAAAAGAAGCCATATCCTGAATAGCTAAATTCATGTATCTTGGTATATCTCCACTTGTTTTTATCTTTCCCGTTGCTTTACCATAAGGAATAGCTGCAACAAGGAACAAAATAAGCAAGAGAGGTATTATTCCTGACATCAATGTAGAACCGCTAATGAGTGAACCGGTGTCTGGATTCCTTAAGAAACTGTTTTTAGGTGCTGCAATAATAACTAATATAGCAAGGTAAATTAACACAGCTATTCCAGACTTCTTTAATGCCTTGTTTTCTTCTGGTGATAGCTTATTGTCTCCTATCTGCTTTTTACCTGTATAATTGCCCAGCCTTGGTTCGATAATTCTTTCTGTTATCCATGTAATTACAACAGACAGTATGACAGTAGAAAAGGCCATAAAGTACCAGTTAGCAGTTACAGGAATTTCTATTCCATTTACAATTTTTGATGCTTCATTTGTTATTCCTGCAAGTAGACCATCAGTACCTGCTATTATCAAGTTAGCACTAAATCCTGCAGTAGTTGCTGCATAACCTAATGCTATACCTGCTAAAGGATTTCTCCCAAGAGACAGGAATATCATTGCTGCGATAGCCGGAACTATAACTATAGCAGCATCTGAAGCTATATTACCGCATATACCTATAATTGCTATAATAAAAGTTACTAATTTAGGAGAAGCTCCTAATAATGTTTTTTTCATAAATGCTGACATGAAACCTACTCTTTCAGCAAACCCTATACCTAAAGCCATAGTCAAAACTAATCCTAAAGGTGCAAATCCAGTGAAATTCTTTATAACATTGTTCAATGCATAAGTAATTCCTTCTTTTGACAGTAGGTTTTTTGCTATAACTTCGTCTCCGCTGACAGGGTCTATTACCTTTACTCCAGCCTTTGCACATAAAAATGATATGATGCAAATAATAACAATCAGCCAGAGAAAAAGAATAAATGGATGTGGTATCTTATTCCCTACCCTTTCAACCCAGCCTAGAAAGCCGCTGGTTTTTTGTTTTGGTTTTACATTTGTGTTGGTTTGCATAATTATATCCCCCTTTATGTGATTTTTTGCATTGGTCTGAGATTTGTGTTGCTTGCATAATTATACTCTCTTTTACAATATTATAGCTTATAAGAATTCTATAACCTTTTGATAAAACAAATCTCAAGTCCAACTATATAGAACCAATAATTTTTCATATTCTATCCAAATTACTTATTTCCTCTTTTTTGTTGTTATTTTTTTGTCATTTCGAAAGATTATTCACTCTTTGCATAATTAGTAGTGTTTTCATGTCATTAATGTTATAATTATGTTAAATTATGTATACATCCCATTCTATATTTATGTATAAAAAGACAGGGAGGTCTCAAATGGATAATAAAGATAAAAAGCTTATTGATTTGAGAAGAGAGTTTCATAGGTGCGCAGAAACAGGATGGCTTGAGTTCGAAACTACAATAAAAATAATCAAATATTTGAAATCCTTTGGTTATGAAGTAAAATACGGAAAGGAAATCCATGGAGAACGAATTGGCCTTCCTGATGAAAATACCATTAGTATGCACAGAAAAACTATAAAAGAAGATGCAGATTTTGATATATCTGAGATATTGGATGGTTATACAGGTGCAGTTGGCATATTAAATACTCATAGAAATGGACCTGTCATAGCACTGCGATTTGATATTGATGCAAATGGTATAGAAGAAAGCAATGATAAAAAGCACAAACCGGCTATGGAAGGATTCTCATCAAAAAACAAAAATGCGATGCATGCATGCGGTCATGATGGCCATATTGCTTTGGGAATTGCTGTTGCTGAACAACTAGCCAAGGAAAAACCTCATCTATCAGGAAAATACATACTGATTTTCCAGCCTGCAGAAGAAGGAGTAAGAGGTTCAAAAAGCATAGTGGAATCAGGAATATTGAAAGATGTAGATTATCTGATCTCTGGTCATATAGGATTAGGTGCGGAGGAAAATGAAGTAGTTTGCGGTACTATTGGATTTTTAGCTACTTCCAAGCTGGACATATATTTTGAAGGAAAACCTGCTCATGCAGGAGCCAATCCAGAAGTGGGCAAGAATGCGTTGCTTGCAGCTTCCAGCTGTGCCTTGAATCTTCATACCCTGGCTCAGTTCGGAAGTGGAATGAGCAGACTTAATGTAGGTATACTCAAAGCAGGAACAGCAAGAAATATAGTGCCGCATAAAGCATTTATGGAAATAGAAACAAGAGGTGAAAATGAAGATATAAATAAGCTTCTTCTCCAGAAGGTACATAATGTCATTGAAGGCAGTGCTAAGGCCTTTGATGTTGATTACAGAATAGTTGAAGCAGGTGGAGCACCGGCCTATAATAGTTATCCCAAGGATTTTATAGATAAATTGGCTGAAATCCTGAAGAAGAAAGGTATAAAGGTAACAACAGGAAAATCATTGGGAGCTTCTGAAGATATTACTTACATGATGAATGAAGTAGAAAGAAACGGGGGCAAATCTGCATACCTCATGTTTGGTACCAAATTAGCTGCCCCCCATCATAACAGTAGATTTGACTTTGATGAAAGTGTTCTAAGTCTGGCATATGAGACTTATTTAGAAATCATAAGGAGTCTTCTGTAGTCAATTAAGTTAAGATACTATTTTATTGTTATCTCAAGCTGTCCCTTCAGATTCAGGTTGTTAATGTCATTTGCCATTATCATGCCTTTAGATATTGTATATAAATTATCATTGATGTAGAGAATCCTCTCTACATTTTTGCTGCTGTCATACCAATAGGCTCCTGCTTTCATATATTGATCATCGGTTATGTGGGTAATCTTCCCCTTTAGCTTGAATCCTTCTGTAAGGTCGATGTTATACACATAGGCTCCCTGGAAAGCAAATTGGCCATATTGGGGTACCTGGTTCTGGTTGATTTCCTTGTCTGCTTTGTCAACCTCATAAACTGTAACAGGGAATGCCATTAGATTCCTTTCCTTTGAGAAAAGGAGTGCTTTGTGGTTGTTTAACAACTCAGAGGTTGTTCCTCTGTCTCCGATCTTTTCTGTAAAGAGTTCTTTTGGATTGGTAACATCGCTTACATCAAACATGGCTATTTTCATTCCCAGATAGTATGCAGTGGTTCCCCTTACATTACCGAGAATATCCTTGTGCACTACTTCTACTGTATCCTTGCCAAAGCCGATTATGTGGTTTTCATCATAAGGATGGAGATAATCGCTGTAGCCTGGTATCTTTAATGCTCCTAATATTTTGGGGGCTTTGGGATCTTTTAAATCTAGCACAAACAATGGATCTACGGTCTTGAAGGTTACCATGTAGGCTCTGTCTCCCATAAACCTTACAGAATAGATCTTTTCCCCGGGAGCTATATCTTCTATGCTGCCTACAACTTTCATATCTTTATCAAGAACATAAAGATTATTCTTGGATGTATGTTCATCATCTCTCCATATTTCACCCTTGGTGGTAGCTATTCGGAAATAGCCATCATGTTCATCCATTGAAAATTGATTGAGTATTTCTCCCGGCACTGTGCCTTTGCCGGTGCATATAAGTTTGCCTTCATTCATAGCAAATTTATATACAACTGTTTCTTTATCTCTGTAATCATCATACTGCGTTTGTGGATTGGCTGAATCATATATCACAGAATTATCAGGTTTTTCTTCTCTCCTTAACAATGCCACATATAGATTTTCTGCTGATGCATATATATCCTGGCCTCCTCCCAGATAGGTTGACACATTTACCCCTTCCTTTGGGTTCCCCAGGTCCACTCCTGCAACTATAAGATAATTGGCGGATATGCAATTTGGAAAGTAAGCTATCTTATTATATGGTACGTTAATAAATTCATTGCCTATGGCGCTATCCCTGTAGGAAGGTGTATCGTTTTCCTGGCCGAATGTCATTATGTGATAATAATTAAATCTCTTGCTCGATACCATATAAAGCTTATCTTCTATTTTTCTGGAGGAGATATAGGTTCCTTCCAGCTCTATTTCCCTTGTTTTTGTTATATTCGTTTTATCATTAATATCGTATTCTAAAAGCTTAACGGTGCTGTAGGAATATCGGGGCGGATATATTAATATCCTTTTTTCTGCAGGCATAGGTTTCATTATTGGAATGCTGTTGTTGGAGTGTCCTATTACTACCAGTCTCTCTTCATCCACATAAAGCTCCATGGGATTAAGGTTTTCTTTATCCATATCTATTATTTTTACTATCTTCATTTCATCAGATGGATATATTTTTGCGATGACTATTCTGCTATTGTTCACCTGGTAAAGATATTCTCCGTCTGTCTTCACCACATCAGCCTCATCTACTCCCTGAACCTGTACATTTGTGGTTGAATAATCAGCTTTGCTGGATGTAATTTCAGCAGTAACGCTGTTTAATCCAGATGCCGCTGCCGGTGCTTCAGCAAGCTTATTTTTAACAATAGTATCAAAGGCTCCTCTTATTATTCCTACTCCAGAATCCATAGCATAATCAGGTTCCTGATCCAGTCCTGCTTCTTTCATAAGGTTCTTCAGATTTTCCGCTGTATCAACTGTTGGAAGCTCCAAAGCCATTTGGTCCATGACGCTGAAATTCATTCTTAGATTTTGACCAATAGAATTGCCACCTCTGTATTTCACATTTTTGCTTATAAATAATGTATAGGTCTCACCCCTTGTGTATTCTGTCAAAGGTTTTATTATTATGGCCTTCCCATCTTTGCTTATATTCCTATCTATAGGTATCTTTGTTCCCTTTGAATCTTTCACGTATATGTTGGCTCTATTTATGGTATTAGCAGACAGTGGCTCATCAAATGGCACTTCAAGAACTTCATCAGTATAAAATACTTTCACTGCAGGTAACTCATCATATGTATCATCTTTAGCAAAAGCTATGGAACATAGAATCATAGCAATTATAACCACAAAAATCGTAGAATTCTTAATTAATTTGCTACTGCCAAGCACATTCAACACCATCCTTTCCAGTTCTTTCTTTTATCTTAGACTTTATAGTTTTCATAATTGTTTCCTATCATTAAAAATAAAGACAGGATAAATATACTCCTGTCTTCAATATACATTATTCTATATTGCTTTCATATCTATAGTCATTTATACAATTAAAGTTTTCTTTAATAGTTCTGGGACTCATCCAGCGAAGCAGATTATATTTGCTGCCTGCTTTATCATTGGTTCCAGATGCTCTGGCTCATTTGATTAAAAAACAGGTTGCTGGAAAATTCCAGCAACCTGTTTATAGATTAATCTTCAATCTATTATTTTACAGGTCTCAGCCTTGCAGTAAAGTGTCTCAATACCTTTGGCTCGTATTCTATTTCAACACCTTTTATTTCTGATGCTCTCTCCAATAATGCTATGAGGGAATCAGCTATATAATCCATATGGCTGTTGGTGTAAACTCTTCTTGGTATTGTAAGTCTCATAAGCTCCATATCTGATTCTCTCTGTTCTCCTGTCTCAGGATCTCTTCCCAACAGGAAGGAACCTATTTCAACAGCTCTTATTCCGCTTTCTATATATAGAGCATTTGCCAATGCCTGAGCAGGGAATTGATAGTATGGAATATGCGGCAAGAACTTCTTGGCATCTACGAATACAGCATGGCCTCCTGGAGGTGTCTGAATGGGAACTCCGCCGTCCATAAGTCTCTTTCCAAGATATTCTACCTGACTAATTCTGTATTCCAGATATGCTTCATCTATTCCTTCATATAATCCTATAGCAAGAGCTTCCAAGTCTCTTCCTGCCAATCCGCCATAAGTTGGGAATCCTTCATAAGGAACTACTGTAGATCTGGTGCTTAGATAAAGCTCCTCGTCATCCTTTATACCAACAAGTCCGCCTATGTTTACTATAGCATCCTTCTTAGCGCTCATAGTAAAGCCTTCTGCATAGGAGAACATTTCTTTAACTATCTCTTTTATGGATTTATCTGCATAGCCTTCTTCTCTTGTCTTTATAAAGTAAGCATTTTCAGCATATCTTGCAGCATCTATGAATACTCTTACGCCGTATTTCTTGCATATTTCACTTACTGCCTTAATATTTGCCATGGATACAGGCTGTCCTCCAGCACTGTTGCATGTAACAGTTATAATCAGGAAGGCAATATTTTCCGGTCCTCTGGTTTTGATGTAGCTTTCCAATTTATCTAAGTCAAAGTCTCCCTTGAAAGGATGTGGGGTTGTTGTATCAAAAGCTCTTTCATGAATCAGGTTAACCGCACGGCCGCCAGCCAATTCTATGTGAGCCATGGTTGTATCAAAATGCATGTTTCCTAGTACATCCTGGCCCTTTTTAATCAACTGAGGGAAGAATATCTGCTCTGCACCTCTTCCCTGGTGAGCAGGTATGATGTATTTGTAACCAAATATGTCCTGGGCTGCTGCTTCTAATTTGAAGAAGCTTCTGCTGCCTGCATAGGATTCGTCTCCCATCATTATGCCAGCCCACTGTCTGTCGCTCATAGCCCCTGTACCGCTGTCAGTTAGCAAATCTATGAATATATCGTCGGATCTTAATGAAAATGGATTGTAGCCCGCCCTCTCCAATGCCTTGATTCTTTCTTCTCTGGGAATAAGTTTAATAGGTTCCACCATCTTAATTTTAAACGGTTCCGGTTTTCTCATTTTTCTTACCTCCTCATAATTAAACTTATTTATATTTTTAGCAAATAGCATGCCATATATTTGAATATTTTTTATAGGCTGCAAATGCCCAATTTAACCTGTCAAGGATGTGTTTTAGAAAGAAACCGCTGTGAATTTTTACTAATAACGTATCATAATTAGACATGTGTATTTTTTTATTGTATAAAAATGACACATGATATCAGAAAGCAGATATTTCATGTGTCATTTTTATACAGTTTATTTAATTTTAAATCGACTTACCAATTCTTTAAGCTTTAACGCCATTTCCTGCTGTTCTTTAGCAGATTTTACTAAGTTTTCTACTGCTTCAACGCTCTCGCTCACAGTATTATGTATTTCTTCAGTGCTTGCTGCTGATTCCTGAGCAATAGCAGATACATTCTGTATAGAACCACTGACTTGTTCAATAGATGCATTCATGGTTTTCACCGCAGATAATATCTCATCAGCCATTCTATTTATAAATTCTGCATCTTTACTGTACTGATCTCCTGTATTCATCATCAATTGGTAACTTGGTTCCATTTCATTGGATATAAATTCAAGGACCTCATTTGAACCTGCGGAGAGATTTTTGAACGCAGCTTCCACTTTGTCTACTACACTATGTATGTTATTAACGGCTTCGCTTGACTGCTCAGCAAGCTTTCTTACTTCATCAGCAACTACCGCAAATCCTTTTCCTGCTTCTCCTACCCTTGCAGCTTCTATAGCCGCATTTAATGCCAGAAGATTGGTCTGGGAAGCAATATTTCCTATGGCATCAGCCATAACCTTTACTTCATCAACTACGCGACCTTGCTCTATAGCTTTTTTGATTACTTCATATTTTTCTTTATAAAGTGCATTTCCTCTCTCCATAGCTTTAGCTGATTCATTTTTTAAGGTGATAGCTCTTTCATGAATTTCCTCTGAAGATTTCTTTGCTTCTTCAGCTTTAGATTCGAGTTGTAATGCAGCACTTGAGATTTCCTCAACAAAAGCATTTACCTCTTCAGTGGTAGCGCTTAATTCCTCTGCTCCTCCTGTTATTTCTGCCACTGATTCATTTATGCCATTCATTCTCATGGAAACTTCTTCAATTGTTGTTTCAAGTTTCTTAGTTTCATTGGAAACCACTTCTGTTGTATCATTTACTTCTGAAATCAAACTTCTGAGATTTGAAATCATTTTATTAAAGGCTGTCCCTATTTTGCCTACCTCATCTTTGCTCTTAATCTGCAATTGTGAGGTTAAATCACCTTCATTGTTTGAAAGCTCAGTCATCTTCATTGATATATCGGTAAGTCTTGAGATTTTTTTGTTTAGGACAATAAAAGTGAAGAGTACAAATACAACAAGTGCTGATGAAGTTGTAACAATTATCATGAATAGAAAATCCGTTTTTACCATTATCTCTGAAGTGTATGCTCTAGCTTCTTCATTTATTTTGTCTTCAAATAGTCCCAGATACTCCATCATTGCACTTTTGCTTGCTTCATAACCAGAATTAGTTACATAAAATTGAGCCAGTTGCTTTTCGTTATTTTGGTATGCTTCAATAGCGTTCTTTTCTGCTTTAGTAAGGTTATCAGAAACAGAAATGGCATTATCCAGATAATTCATGCTTTCCTCTGAGACACCTAATTCTTTGATTCTGTTTAATATTCTATCTACAGTTTTGGTTTCGTTTACCTCTTTAAGATAGTTGTTATAGCTTACATCCAATCCAAACTGAACATAGGCTTTAACCTGATCTGATTTATATTCTGTAATCTTTATCAGTTCAGAAGCCAGATTCTGAATTTCAGCTTGTCTCATTACAGCATTTCGTTCATCCTCAATACCTGAGTTGAAGTAGTATATGCTGGTGCCTGTTAATAAAGCAAGAACAATAAATATAAATCCCATTATTTTAAGTAATTTCGATATATTCAGAATAAGCACCTCCCATATGTCAACTATTACTACATAGTTTATCATAAAAATGCAAAAAATGCCATATTTATAAATAATATTAGCAGTCAAAAATGTCGAAACGTTACAAAATTAATTTATATTGTACTTCTCCATTTTTCTATATAGAGCCGCTCTGGATATATTGAGAATTTCTGCGACCTTTGACTTATTTTTATACTTCTCCAAGGCTTTTCTTATGGCATCAGCTTCTATTTCTTCCATGGTGGGAAAGTAATCCTGGTATTGGAGATTAAGCTGACTGCTGCTTTTTGAGGCCTGCTCTGTCAAATATATGGGAAGATCTTTTTTAGAGATGATTCCGTCTTCATCCATTACCACAGCTCTTTCGATTATATTTTCCAGTTCCCTTATGTTTCCGGGATAGTCATAACTGTTGAGTATCTTCAAAGCATCCTCTCCCATTCTCACATCTCTTCCTGTTTTTTTGCCCATCTTGCTGAGCATATTGTCTATATAATATACTATATCTTCCTTTCTCTCCCTTAAGGGCGGAATAAATATCTTTATTACTTCAAGCCTGTAATACAGATCTTCTCTGAACTTTCCTGCGGCTACCAATGCTCGCAAGTCCTTGTGAGTTGCAGCAATAATTCGTACATCTACAGGTATCATCTTATTGCCGCCCACTTTTATGATTTCTTTGTTCTGGATAACTCTTAATATTTTAGATTGAAGAGCAATATCCATATCTCCTATTTCATCCAACAGCAGCGTTCCACCGGCAGCCATTTCAAAAAAGCCGGGATGGCCACCTTTTCGTGCTCCTGTAAAAGCCCCTTCCTCATAGCCAAAAAGTTCACTTTCAAGAAGATTAAAGGGTATGGAAGCACAATTTACTGCCAGAAAAGGCTTGTCCTTCCGGGGGCTGTTCTTGTGCACAAACCTTGCCAATACTTCTTTGCCCGTTCCGCTTTCTCCTTCTATGAGGAGGTTTGAGTCAACCATGCTGGCTTTTAAGGCATATTTCATTACTTCCTTCATGGCCTGGCTTTTTCCTACCACCAGGTCACTCTTGTTCTCATTTACTTCATGCAGTTTTTCGTATAGATGTTTTATGGTGGTATTGGCATATTCCAGCTTGTCATTGAGCTTTTTGATCTCAGTGATATCTCTGAATATGGATATGACGCCAATAATCCGTTCTCCATCCAATATAGGTACTATATTGGATATAACGGTGGCGTCAAATACATGAGTAGTTATATCTACTAATTTTTTGCCTGTTTCCAATACCCCAAGCATGCCAGAATCAGGCACCACATCCTGCACGTGCTTGCCTATAAAATAGCTTTTATCCTTCTTTGTTATCCTGGTATTTGAATTGTTTACATAGACAATGATGCCTCTATGGTCTATTATGGATATACCATCATGTAGGCTTTCAAATATGAATTCTTTATCCCTTATTATCCTTTCCAGCTTGGTCATAGCATCACCCAATACATAGATTCTTGATAATAGTATAATATATCGGGTGATGGATGTCTATGCTGCCCCGAAGCCTATAGCTCAATGAGTTCTTTTGTTGTAATTGTCAGAACTTCACGGCCTGTTTCTGTTACCAATACAGTATCTTCAATTCTGACTCCGCCCCAGGAAGGAATATATATGCCTGGCTCAACAGTAAGAACATTTCCTGCTTCTAAATGTTCTTCACAAGTTGTTGACATAAACGGAAGTTCATGAATTTCCAATCCCACTCCATGTCCTAGCCCAGTACCGAAATATTCACTATAACCGGCTTCTTCTATTACATCACGGGCAGCCTTGTCTACTAATTTACCTAAAGCTCCTGCTTTTACTGCTTCTACACCTCTTTTTTGTGCTTCTTCTACTATCTTATATATTTTCTTTTGTTCATCAGAGGCTTTACCTACACAAATGGTTCTTGTCATATCACATTTATATCCCTGTACCTGTGCCCCAAAATCTAATGTAATAAAATCACCCATCTCAATAAGTTTGTCTGAAGGTATTCCGTGAGGCAGCGAGGTTCTAACACCGCTTATACCTATTATATCAAAGGCCTTATCGTCGGCTCCGTTTTTCTTCATTATGTACTGGAATTCTCTTTCTATATCTTTTTCAGATATACCAGGCTTTATATATCCCAGCAATTCTTCAAAGGATTTGTCAGAGATTTTGCAAGTTTCTCTTATCAAAGATATTTCTTCTTCATCTTTTATTTTTCGTATTTCTTCCACTATTCCCACAGTTGGAACTAACTCTATCTCTGTCAGCTTATCTTTGAATTTGGTATAAAGATCATAATTCATCACATTGGCTTCAAAGCCTAGTCTTTTTATTCCCCATTTTTTACACAAGTCTAGTATGGTTTCCTGTAAAGATGGATATGGATTTCTCCATCTTATTACCTGGAAATCGGGACATTCCTTTTCAGCTTGTTCAATATATCTGGAATCGGTAATTATTACTTTGTTGTCACAAGTCAGTAATAAATAGGAATCCGAGTTTGTAAAACCACTTATATATCTTACATTGGCATCCTTTTGAAGGAAAATCCCATCTATGTCTTTTTGCTTAATTGAATTTACCAGTTTCTCTATCCTATTTTTATTATTCAAATTTCACACTTCCCCCACTATATAATTCATTAGCTATTAAAAATAATTGGTGTGTTAACCGATAAGATTTTTACGAGCTTACTTGTTTTGTTTCTCCAGGTATGTGGCTCTGTAGCCTTATAATGAGCGCTGTCTCCCGGATATAAAACGTATTCTTCATCGTTGTAATACAAGGTCAGTATTCCTTCCAGCACATAAATAAATTCCTCACCATCATGTGGAGATATAGCAGGAGCACCCTTTTCATCTCCCGGCAAAATGGTTACCAACATGACCTCCATATTCCTATCCTTCATATCTCCTGATAGATTAGATAAAATGTAGCTGTTGTTTTCATATTGAAAGGATTCTTGCTCATAGCTTCTTAAAACCAAAGATCGATTTTTTTTAGGAGGTGCGAAGAATACGGACAAATCTGTATCTAAAGCGTCCGCTATACTCTTTAAGGATAAAATAGCTATAGAGGTCAATCCTCTTTCCACTTGTGACAGAAATCCTACAGATAATCCTGTTTTTTCGCTCAAATCCTTAAGAGTCATTCCTTTTGCATTTCTTATGTCATTTATCTTTTGGCCTAATTCCTCTTTCATATATCCACCTCTCATAGCATAATCACTTTCCTATTTAAATTATTAGATATTAAATGTTCCAGCCTTATTTCTATCAATCATTACTATATCTTCTACTCACATACAGAAATTTCCTGCAATATATCCAAGGTTATATGTTGAAACAAATGCCTGTTATTAATATCTATTGTTGCCATATTGCATTTGCTTATTAATATGCAAGCCCGAAAATGTTACTATATTGCTCTTTGTATTTTAGGAGCTTTCTCATGAAGAAGCCAACATGCTGCTTTATGACCTTCTTCCAAATCTATCAAATCAGGCTGTCTTAATCTGCATATTTTCATGGCATAATCACATCGATCTGCAAATCCGCAACCTACAGGCGGAGAAAATAAATCCGGCGGCGTACCTTCTATAGAAGCCAATTGCTGCTTGTTTTCCATATCAAGCCTGGGCATGGATTTCAACAACCCCCATGTGTAAGGATGTGTCGCATTATAGAAAATATCACTGGAGCTTCCGGATTCCACTATCTTACCAGCATAGAATACCAATACTCTTTCAGCCATATTGGCCACTACCCCTAGATCATGGGTTATAAGTATTATGGAGGTATTGAATTGTTTCTGCAAAGATTTCATAAGCTCCAAAATTTGGGCCTGTATTGTTACATCCAATGCAGTTGTAGGTTCATCTGCTATAAGAATTTTTGGATTACATGCCATAGCTATGGCTATCATAACACGCTGCCTCATCCCTCCGGAAAATTCATGAGGATATTGCTTTAATCTTTTCTCTGCATTAGGTATACCTACAAGCTTAAGCATTTCCAAAGCTCTATGCATGGCATCTGATTTGCTCATCTTTGTGTGTTTCAATATCCCTTCTCTTATTTGTTTGCCTATTGTCATTGTAGGATTTAAATATGTCATAGGATCCTGGAATATCATGCTTATTTCTGATCCTCTGATTTCTCTCATCTGCTTCTTGCTTAGTTTCAGCAAATCCATGTTCTGAAACATTACACTTCCGTTGGATATCTCTCCCGGCGGAGAAGGGATGAGCCCCATAATGGCTTTTGTTGTAACACTTTTGCCGCAGCCTGATTCTCCCACTATGGCTATACATTCTCCCTTATTGAGATGAAAGGATACACCTCTTACGGCATTAATCTTTCCCCCATAGGTTTTAAAGTTAACTTCCAAATCTTTGACCTCTAAAATCGTACTCATCATTCTACCTCCCCATTATCTTGATGTTCCTCTCATCCTGGGATCCAATACATCTCTCAATCCATCTCCAAGAAGATTGAGTGACAGCATCGTAGTACTTATAAAGAAAGCAGGAAGAAACATTTGCCACGGGTAAATCCTCATCAACTGGGCTCCATCCTTGGCCATTTGTCCCCAACTGGCATTTGGTGGTTGAATACCTATACCAATATAACTAAGAAAAGCTTCAGTAAATATTGCTCCAGGAATGGCCATGGTAATATTTGTTATTATAAGACCCATTATATTTGGTATAAGATGTCGATATATAATTCTCAGCTTTCCTGCGCCCAACACCTTAGCTGCAAGAACAAATTCCTGATTTTTAAGTTGCAATACTTGTCCTCTTACAAACCTGCAAGGACCTACCCACCCTATTATTACCATAGCAATTATAAGGCTTCCCATTCCGGATTTGCCCATAAGCATCATTACCAATATGGCTACAATAATATATGGTATGCCTACCAAGATATCTACTATCCTCATTATTGCCATATCCAGCTTTCCACCGATATATCCTGATAACCCGCCTATAAACATACCAATAAACTGGTTTATCAGCACAACCACAAAGCCTATAGTAAGAGATACTCTTGCTCCCATCCATGTTCTTGCCCATAAGTCTCTCCCAAGTGTATCCGTACCAAACCAATGTTCTGAATTTGGAAGCAGGTCAGTATTGTCAGGGTCTACAGTTTTATAATCATATTCTATTAAGTGAGGTCCCACAATTGCTAAAACTATATATAAAATTATTATAGAAAGTCCTATCAATGCAATTTTGTTTTTCTTAAGCCTTATCCATGCATCTTGCCAATAACTGAGGCTTGGTCTTAATATTACATCATATCTTTCAGTGTTTTTGCCTTCTATTTCAAATAATTCATCTTGCAGTATTTCAGTATTATTCATCAATTACACCTCACTTACCTGATATCCTTATTCTAGGATCTATGATGCCATATATGATATCCACAATAAAGTTGGCCGTCACCAGGAATATTCCGAAGAAAACCGTCATACCAAGTATCATGCTATAATCCAAATCGTTTATAGCGGATACATAAAATCTTCCTATGCCTGGAATAGCATATATTTGTTCTATAACAAAGGTACCAGTTAGTATTGATGCGGTAATAGGTCCTAACACTGTTACAACAGGCAGTATTGCATTTCTTATCTGATGTCTTGTGACTATCTCAAAGGTAGTCAAGCCCTTTGATTCTGCAGTAATTATATAGTCCTGTCCTTTAACTTCCATCATGCTTGATCTCATAAGTCTTGCAACTATTGCCATAGTACTAAGGGATAGGCCAAAAACCGGCAATATGGTATATTTAAATCCTTCCCATCTTGCCACAGGTAATAGTTTCAGTTTCAATCCAAAAATATATTGGAGCAGCGAGCCCAGTATGAAATCCGGCACAGAGACTCCTATTATTGCAATTATGATGCAAAAATAATCTAAAAATCTTCCATTATTAAGTGCTGCCAGAATACCTAGTGAAATTCCCATAATCGTTGCTAACAATAAGGCTCTGATACCTAAGTCTGCAGAATATGGGAAAGAGTTTGAAAGCATTGTATTTATGCTTCTGTTGCTGTATTTAAGAGACAGACCCAAATCTCCCTTCAGCAGATTTTTGATATACTGTATATACTGTATGTGAAGGGGTTTGTCAAAACCATAATAGGCCATCATGTTCTCTCTTATTTCAGGAATCATTTTCTCGCTGGTAAAAGGATCACCGGGCATCAATCTTACAAGTATAAATGTAACAGTAACTAAAACCAGAATTGTCAGTATGGAAATTATCAATCTTTTAATTATGTATTTCAACATGCCTCTCCACCCCTTTGCAGAGAAATAAACTATATACTAACCATGACTTTAATAAAATAGGCTGGTTGGCAATGACCAGCCTATTTTATTCTTAATGTTATTCAAAGTATGCAAATACATAATCCAAATCAGAACCTACAAAATATCTGCATAAGTTTTTCAAATTATCCTTTTGGAGATAAGCTACCTGTCTGCATTGGAAAGGTACAAAAGGACATTCTTCAACCAATATTTTTTCCGCATCCCAGAGCATTTGCTGTCTCTTTATTGGATCTGTTTCTTTTCTTGCGCTTTCGATAAGCCTGTCATACTCAGCATTGCTCCAACCTGTTGAATTCTGGCTGTTATTTGTTTCAAACAGTTCCAGATATGTCATAGGATCATCATAATCCGGCATCCATCCATTGTATATAGTTACATATTGGCTGCTGGTGTCATCAACAAGTTTCTGCTTATATGTAACAGGCTTTATTTCTACTGTTATTCCTAAATTATTAGTAAACTGATCTTGTAAGAATTCCGCCATACGCTTATCATTTTCTGTATCTGATACTTTAATCTCTATTGAAATATCAGCAGGGTTTGTTATCTTCAGATCTTCCATGGCTTTTTGAAGATGCTCTTGGGCTTTCTCCACATCAGCCTTTGTAGGTATAATATCTATTGGTGTTTCCTCTGTATAAATTCCTCCCTTGGCTCCTGCTACCATAGGCAGTGTAAGTCTTGTATGAGGGAAATAAAGCCCTTTAGTTACCGTCTTTACATAATCCTCTCTGTCCAATGCGTAGTTTAATGCTTTTCTGAAATCAAGATTTGCCATCCAGGGTTTGCCCTCTGCTTTTAGATTTAACCTTAGCCAATCTACTGCTCCATTCATGTAAACCTTCGCTTCGCCAGTCTGAATATATTTTTCCGATAATGCCATAGGTACATTGACAAAATCCAATTCTCCGTTTTCATACATACTTAATGCAGTATTGGAATCAGCCACTACATATATATCTACTTCAGAAAGCTTTATAGCATCCTTATTCCAGTAATTTTCGTTCTTTACCAATACTAAGCCCTGCTCATGCTTCCATTCTTTAAGAATAAAAGGTCCGTTATACACATTGTTAGCAGCTTCCAGTCCGAAATCTTTGCCGTATTTCTCAACAAGGTCCTTTCTGACGGGATAAAAACAAGGTTGATTTGTATATCCTGCAAAATATGTTGCCGGGTTAGTAAGTTTTATCTGCAGGGTCCTGTCATCTAAAGCCTTAACTCCAACCAGGTCTGGGTCAGTAATTTGACCTGAGCAATATTCATAGCCGTTCTCGATGCAGAATCCCGCAAATGCATAGTCTGCTGCTGTGGCAGGATCAAGCAGTCTTTTGATACCATATTCAAAATCATGGGCTGTTACAGGTTTTCCGTCACTCCAATAGGCTTCTCTAAGATAGAAAGTATATGTTTTCCCGTCTTCCGATACTTCGTGTCTTTCTGCCATTCCAGGTATTACTTTGCCGTTATGCATCCTGTATAATCCTTCATATATGGCATTGCTAACCTCCATAGAAGGCATGGAATTTTGTTTTTGGGGATCCAGTGTAGGGATTTCAGATACTACAGAAAACCTAAGTACTTGTTGTTTTTCCGATTCTTGTCCAGAAGTTTCTTGAGCTTTCTCAGTTTCTGTCCCCTGACCTCCGCATCCTGCCAGCATGGAAGCTATCATCATGATAGTCATAATGCAGGCAAGAATCCGCTTAGTTTTTCTCTTCATTAAAATCCTCCCTTTCTTTTTATGTTTTTAAATATTTTAATGCCTTGAATTTATATGTCGAAAAAACAAAATATTTGTCAATTCTGAAAATTTAATCAATTATATTTATTCTACACTGGCTTTATAAATCCTTTACTTTATTTTTATTTATACTAAAATTGATATAATTATTTATACATAAATTTAATTATTTATTAAGAAACAAATATTATTATTTAATATAAATTAAACCACTTATCTAAAATTATACATTGATATGCATAAACATGATGAAGTTGACTATTATTGAGAAGATTTTCATGAAATCCGCAGTGATATCTACACAAATTTAATTTTATTTTTCATCGATAGTTAAACATTTGATATCAGACTCTTAGTTATATTTATAACTAAGAATCTGATTGACATAATTAAAATCCCTGGTGTTCTGTTCTTTCTATTATCTCATTTTGCAGTGCCTCACTTAAATCATTGAAATAATCGCTGTAGCCTGCAACACGAACTATTAGGTCTCTGTAGTTTTCCGGATGTTTCTGCGCATCTCTTAATGTATTGGCATCTACAACATTAAACTGTATATGGTGTCCATCCAATTTGAAATAGGTTCTGATAAGCTGTACCCATTTATCCATAGCTTCTTCGCTGTTTACCACACTGGGTGAAAACTTCTGATTGAGCAATGTGCCACCGGTTCTGATGTGGTCCATCTTGCTGGCTGATTTTATAACCCCTGTAGGACCTTTTCGATCTGTTCCCTGCACCGGTGATATTCCCTCAGATTGAGGCATTCCTGCCTTTCTTCCATCAGGAGTAGCACCTGTAACCTCTCCAAAGTAAACATGGCAGGTGGTAGGAAGCATATCTATTCTATAGGTTCCGCCGCAAACAGTAGGTCTGCCGTTTACTTCATTGTAATATGCATCAAAGGCTGCCTTCATAATTTCATCTGCATAGTCATCATCATTGCCGTATCTCGGTGTTCTGTTCAGGAATAATTGACGTATATCCTCTCTTCCCTCAAAATTATTATCCAGCACCTCCAGCATTTCCTTCATGGTAAGCCTCTTATCATCAAATACATGCTTCTTCATTGATGACAGGCTGTCTGTCAATGTTCCTATGCCTACTCCCTGAATATATCTTGTGTTATATCTTGCTCCTCCTGCATTGTAGTCTTTACCCTTCTTTATGCAGTCATCAGTAATTATGGAGAGGAAAGGACATGGCATATAATCAGCATATAGCTTCTCTATCACATTGTTTCCCCGTATCTTTATATCTATGAAATGATGAAGTTGTTTTTTGAAGGCTTCAAACAGCTCTTCATAGGTTTTGAATTCTGTTGGATCGCCTGTTTCAATTCCTATCTTCTTGCCTGTTCTTGGGTCTACTCCATTATGGAGCGTTATTTCAAGAACCTTAACCAGATTGAAATATCCTGTCAGTATATAAGCCTCTTTTCCGAAGGCCCCTGTCTCTACACAGCCTGAAGTTCCTCCGCATCTTGCATCTTCAATGGATTTGCCTGCCCTCAACATTTCTTCTACAACTGCATCTGCATTAAATATGGAAGGCTGACCAAAGCCTGTGGCAACAATTTTCAATGCTCTCTTAAGGAATCTGTCCGGATTCTTCTTGCTGAGCTGTACATTGGAGCTGGGCTGAAGGAGTCTCATCTCCTCTATGACATCCAATATCATATATGTCATATCATTTACTCCATCAGAACCATCCACAGTCAATCCGCCGGTATTTATATTTGCAAAATCAGTATAGGTTCCGCTTTCTTTCAAAGTTATGCCTACCTTTGGAGGTGCCGGCTGGTTATTGAATTTTATCCAGAAAAGCTGCAACAGCTCTTTAGCCTTTTCCTCTGTCAATGTACCATCTTCAATCCCTTTCTTGTAGAAAGGATACAGATGCTGATCCAGTCTCCCCGGGTTAAATGCGTCCCAGGTATTGAGCTCTGTTATTACGCATAGATGAACAAACCAGTACATCTGAAGGGCCTCCCAGAAATTTCTCGGTGCATGGGCAGGCACATGGTCACAGACTTCAGCAATCTGAAGAAGCTCTTTTTTTCTATCTTTATTCTTTTCTACAGCTGCCAGTTCTCTGGCCTTTTCTGCATGTCTCTTTCCAAAGGTAATTATGGCATCGCAGCATATAGCCATGGCCTTTAATTCCTCATGCTTGCTATAGGCCTCCGGATCATTTAAGAAATCCAGCTTCTCCATTTGTTCCTCTATTTCTTTCTTGAAATCCAAAAAGCCTTTCTGATATATTTTCCCATCAGCAACAGTATGTCCAGGAGCCCTCTGCTCCATAAATTCAGTATATATTCCTGCCTCGTAGCAGTCTTTCCACTCTTTTGTCATATTGTTGAGGATAAGGTCTCTCATTGCTTTTCCTTCCCAAAAGGGGATTATTTCTTCTTTTTGTATCTTTTTTGTTTCTTCTGATACTCTGAAGAAGACTTTTTCTCTTTTATCGATTACATCAAAATCCTGTAATGTATGACAGCACAATTCAGGATAAGTTGGTGTTGCCTTAGGCTTTGGTCCTCTTTCTCCTACTATCAATTCATTATCATTAATGCATATAGTCTTGTTTTCACACAGTTCCTTGAAGACCAATGCACGAAGCACCGGAATAGAAACCTTGCCCTGATATTTTTTGTAAGCTCTTGTAACAATCTGGGCTCTTTCAATGGACATGGCAGGTACTGCATCAAGACTCTGCTGTCTTAAAGTTTTAACTCTTTCATTCATAATACTAACCCCCTATCTTTACTATAAATCCATATGCAGTAAGTTTTTGAGCTATCTCTTTCATTTTTTCTTGTGACGGATCTTTTATGTCTGGTAAACTGTATTTCATGTTGAGCCTCTTGTATTTTTCCATAGCTATATTGTGATAGGGCAGGATATTAATCTGCTCAATCCCTCTTATCCCAGAGAGAAATTCTCCAGTGGCTTCCAGGTTGTCGTCATCATCATTTATGCCTGGGATTATAGGTATCCTGATAAAAATTCTCTTGCCCATATTTATCAATTCTTTAAGATTGTCTAATATTATTTCGTTGGAGCTTCCTATATATTTTTTATGTCTTTCATTATCCATAAGCTTTAAGTCATATAAAAACAGATCTATATATTGGCTTAATTCTATAATTACATCCTTTGGTGCAAAACCGCAGGTATCAACCGTTGTGTGTATACCCTTTCTGCGGCAGCTGATGAGCAGCTCTTTCAAAAAAGCCGGCTGCATGAAGGGTTCTCCTCCTGAGAAGGTTACTCCTCCACCTGATTCTTCATAGAAAACTTTATCCTTTTCAACTTCTTTCATAACATCTTCTACGCTCATGTACTTTCCTGCCATCTCCATGGCACCTGCATAGCAAACCTCGGCACATTGGCCGCAGTTTATGCATTTGGTTATATCATATTTTAATTTATTATCCACTATTATAATTGCCCCTGAAGAACAAGCCTTAGCACAACTGCCGCAGCCTATGCATCTGTTTGGAAATCTCATAAGCTGTGGTTCTGGCATCTGGCTCTCCGGATTATGGCACCACAGGCATCTCAATGGACATCCTTTCATAAATACAGTTGTCCTTATGCCTGGTCCGTCATGTATTGAGTATTTCATTATATTGAATATACAGCCTTCCACTTTATCACCTCTATGGAAAAACCAAGCAAATAGCATGCCAGTTTTCTTATGCTATAAAAGCAAGTAAATTGAACACGTGTAAAAAAATAAAGGCAAAAGTAGTACGATTTTTGGTACTATTTTGCCTTTATCTGTTCTTTGTGTACTTTTTTTGGTACCTTTTAATTATTATCATCAAATTTTATTCCCAGTCTCTTTAGTTTTCCATGAAGAGTTTGCTTAGGTATCTTAAGAGCTCTGGCAGCCTTTGCACAATTGCCCCCTGCCTCTTCAATGGCTGATATAATTAAGGATTTTTCATATTCAGCCACAGCGCTTTTAAGCCCCATGTCTTTAGCTATTTCCCCTTTTATCTGTATTGTGTATGACGGGCTTTTCCCAAGTATATTATAATTTTGCAAGTCTTCCAATGTAATATAATCTCCATCAGCAAAGTTCATGGCGCTCTCTATAGTGTTTTCCAATTCTCTAACATTTCCAAACCATTCATTGACAAAGAATCTCTGCTGGACTTCCTTTGTCACACCTTTTATGTTTTTGCCCATTTTTCTGTTAAAAATATTGATAAAATGATTTGTCAATAATGGTATGTCCTCTTTTCGTTCTCTAAGGGGCGGCACATGGAGGTATACTACATTGAGCCTATAGAATAGGTCTTTTCTCATCAGGTTCTGCTCAAGCATTATATCAGGATCCATATTGGTGGCTGCGATAATCCGCACATTCACCTCTTTTGTAGCAGAGCTGCCTATCCTTCTTATAACTCCATCCTGAATGACTCTAAGAAGCTTTGATTGAAGCTCCAGATTCATTGAATTTATCTCATCAAGCAAAAGAGTTCCTCCGTCAGCCAGTTCAAACAGTCCAGGCCTGTCCTTTGCTCCTGTGAAGCTTCCCTGAGCTGTTCCAAACAATATGCTCTCCAGAAGGTTCTCCGGCAATGCAGCGCAATTCTGGGCTATGAATGGCTTTTCTCTTCTGCTGCTTAAATTGTGAATTGATTGGACGATGAGTTCCTTGCCTGTGCCTGTCTCGCCATATATAAATATTGGAGAACTGCTGTTTGCAATCTTTCTTATCCTGTCTTTGAGCTCTGCCATTACTCTGCTTTCGCCTACAATATCATCTATGGTATATTGGGTACCATTTGAAATTTTATTGCACTTCCCTGATTTTTTTGAGTATAGTTCTTTCTGCAGCATTAATATTTTTTCAGACAGCTCTCTTACATTTGTAAGATCTTTAAATATTTCAAAAGCCCCCACCAGTTCTCCATCTTCATATATAGGCACGGTAGTGGTTATTATTGAGACACTTTTCCCTTTATAATTGATATAATTCTGGACTTCATTTATTACAGGTTTTCCTGTGGTAATTACTTTGTAAAATGTGCTGGTGCTGCTATCCAGGTTAGGAAATACTTCAAACAGATTTTTTCCTATGGCTTCATCCGGATCAAAGCCAGTAATCTCTGTAGAAGCTGGTTTATAATAAGTAATGGTAAAGTCTTTATCCAAAACTATTATGCCTTCCTCTAACCATTCCATGATAAGATTTCTGACATTATTCTGATCCATAATGAAGCCCCCTTAAAACATTATGGCAAAGCTTTATTATAAATTAAATGCATTATAATTTAACATTCAACCAATTTATTTATATTCCTTAGCCAATTCTACATAGTGCTGTGCAGTAGCTGAAATTGCCTCTCTGTCTTCATCAGTCAATTCTCTTACAACTTTAGCCGGCATTCCCAAAACCATTGAGTTGGAAGGTATTTTTTTATATGGTGGAACCACGGCTCCTGCTCCTATTATCACATTATCGCCTATTTCGGCTCCATCCAATACGATAGCTCCCATTCCGATGAGAACATTGTTTCCTATTGTGCAGGCATGGATTATGGCTCCATGTCCTGCAGTAACATTATTTCCGATTGTGGTAGGCTGGCCGTCATTAACATGGATAGTGCAGTTATCCTGTATATTGGTGTTTTCTCCTATGATTATGTCACTGCTGTCTCCTCTCACAACTGTTCCAAACCATATGCTTGAATTCTTATTTATCTTCACCCTGCCAATTACTGTAGCATTTTCTGCAATAAAGCAGCTTTCATGGATATCAGGCTTATGCTCCTTATATTGTATGATCATATGTACCTCCTGCAATGTATTTATATATTCTAAATATAGCATATATATTGATTCCTTCCAATATCAATTCCGTGAGACATCGGGGACAGTTCGACCTGATTCGCTATATTTCTCTTAATAATTAGAATATGCCATAGATTTGATATTTAAACTAATTTATCTCCATTTTCTAAGGGTTGACAGATTAACCTATTTTAACTATATTTTTATCGTGTCATAAATTTTTGGAGGTAATAATATGGATAAACTAATATGGGTCTACATGGTAATTAATATTGCATTAGGTTTTACCGCTGCAGCTGTGAGAAATAACACTATTTACTTAACAGTTCTTATTGCAGCATTGATTGTATCAAATATGATTTTTATTTCTGCAATAAGCAAATCTATTAAGTTTATACATAGAAATTTGAGTCAAATTGTCAATGGACAGCTTAACATGAGCATTAAAAAATCCAGAATAAAAATTATTAATGAACTTGTTGACAAAATAAATGAATATCTATTAAAAACCAGACGTTTGCTGGCAGAACACTGTGGTGCTTCTGATATATCCAGCAAAGAATCTAAATCAATTAAATCACATTCAGAAAACCTGAAAATTGCAGCAAGCGAGATAGCTTCTACAACCCAAAGCATTGCTGAAGCTGTAAATAACCAGGCGGAATCTATAAAAAAAGTAAATGATAGTATGGAATTATTCGCCAATAATATAGATGAAATTTTTAGAAATGCTGACTTATCCCTAAAAGTGGCTGAAAACTCAAAAGACATTGTAGAAGAAAGCTTTGATATTTTTCGTGAAGCATTCAATAAGGTGGAAGAAATTAAAGACTACAATGACAAAGTAGTTAATGCTATGAGAGGGCTGGATAAATCCATAAGGCAAATATCTATCATAACAGAAGCCGTAGAAGCCATAGCCTCCCAAACTCACCTTTTGGCCTTAAACGCATCCATAGAAGCGGCAAGGGCCGGCGAAGCAGGAAAGGGCTTTGCTGTAGTAGCAGGTGAGGTTAGCAAGCTTGCAGATGATTCATCATCATCTGCAAAACAGATAAAAGAGTTGCTTGATAACATAATAGTAGAAATAGATGAATTAACCTCAAATCTAATGGTTCAAACAGATGTAATCAGAAACAATGTTGCATTTGCCAATAAAGCATTTAACCAGTCAGATGCAATAAATGAAGCCGTAAAGGAAAATATGAAAGCTGCAGAAACAATTGCGAAATTGACAGCAGATCAAAAAGAAAGCATTTTTAATATTATACAGGAAGTAGAATCAATAAATGAAAATGCACAGCAAAATGCTGCAATCGCCGAAGAAATAACAGCATCAACTCAAGAACAGTTATCAATAATAGAAACCATGTATGATTCCATTGGTAATCTAAATAATGCAATCGAACGCAGCAATAGCATAATAGAAAACTTTACCGAAGGATTTAAAATTACTGATGATATGCAAAACAAGATTGATAATGCTAAAAAATTGGTTGAAGAAATAGCTCAATCTGCTGAAATAAAAAACCTTAGCGGAAAAGAACTCCAGAATTATCTTATGGAAAAGCAAAACTCTCTTAAATATATTGAATTCATTGCATTAGTTGATAAAAATGGTTGGATTACTGATTCCAGTATAGATATTCCAGACACCGAGATAGATAGGCTATGTTATTTCAGGCCTTACTTCCTTGAAGCTATAAAAGGCAATCAATATGTAAGTGAAAAATACATATCTACTATAACTTATAACTATAATATCACAATATCTATGCCTGTGTATGAAGATGGACATATAAACGGTATAGTGTTTGCAGATATTGATTTGAGTTGTTAATAAATGCCAATATGAGATACCGAGAACAGTCCCCGGTATCTCATATTTTTGCTTTCAGGCATTCTACCAGTTGTGCCATAGGTATTAATTCCTCTTCACCGCTTTCCATATTCTTCAGTTTAACAGATTGAGCTTTTAATTCTTCTTCTCCCAGAATTATGACATAGGGAATTTTCTCTTTGTTGGCATGATCCATGCTCTTTTTCAGCTTCCTGCCTGTCATTTCAATATCTACATGAAACCCACTTGATCTGAGTTTCTGAGCAAGCTTCATTGACTCCACTTCGGTTCCCATGGGTATCAAGTAAAAATCAATGGGAGATTTGTAGCTTTCCTTATTTTGCATGGATAAAGCAGTGTATATGACATCCAGGCCAAAGGATATTCCCACTGCCGGATATTCTATGCCATTGTTCAGGAACCCGCCGATTATGCGATCATACCTACCGCCGCCTCCTAAGCTGGAGGTTATGCTTCCATCACTGAGGAATATTTCAAACACTGTCCCGGTATAAATATCAAGACCTCTTGCCAGGAAAGGATTCAACCTGGTCTTGGATGTTATACCCATGGCATCCAGATAGGCTGCAAGCTCCTTCAATTCCTTTACTCCTTCAGCCATTGCCTTGTTGCTGCAGTTATTTTTGAAATATTCCAAGGGGTTATCAGTGCCCATCTTCAATATTGAAAGCAGTTTGTCTATAACTTCATCTGCTATGCCCTTTTCTATAAGTTCCTGACGAACTCCATCCTCTCCAATCTTCTCAATCTTGTCTAAGGATAGTATCACATCATTGACCATTGCATCTTCAACGTCGGCGCTCATGATGATGCCCGACAGAAGCTTGCGGTTGTTATATGACACATAGATATCCAGGCCCAGCTTATCAAAAACTTCTATTGCCATAGCCATGTATTCCGCTTCTGCCATGACGGATTTAACTCCCACCATATCAACATCACATTGAGTAAACTCACGATTTCTCCCTGTTTTTACAGGGCCGTCCCTGAAAACCTTTCCTATCTCATATCTTTTAAATGGAAGTCTCATATTGGGATTCATGCCAACTACTTTGGCAAAGGGAACTGTCAGATCATAGCGAAGTGCAATTTCCCTCTCTCCCTGATCCGTAAGTTTATATACTTCCTTGAGGATCTCCGCTCCTCCCGCATATTTGGAAGCCATTACATCATAATAGTTTAGAATTGGAGTTTCCAAAGGCAGATATCCATATTTCTCAAAGATATTTTCCAAGGTCTTTCTTATCTTGTTTCGGATATATTGCTCCTCCGGCAGATAATCCTTTGTCCCCTTAAGATTTCTTAATTTTAGTTCCATATTTCTACCTCCCGAAAATATTTTGTGAAAATTTAAAGAGCCATACAGATTATTCACCTGCATGGCTCTTATCTTATCTACACCATCGCAGGCACAAGCACAACTAGTGCTTGCACCTGCGAATTACTTCTCAGCTGCAAGCACCCTCCCTATGATGGTGTACATGATTATTAAGTTTTGCTGATATTGGATATACCATAGCAAGGACTCCCTTACATGCAAAATTAATCTCCTCAGCATCTGGCTGTTGCATAGATATTACCACTTTTGCTTCTTATTTTCAAGCATTAAATAATATAAGGTCTTTCACCTATTTCCAGACTCGGGCCAGGTTGAAAAATTCCTGGATATAACCCCATATTGACATTGGGCTCATAAGCATCTGATAGCATAGTACATAGAATACAAAACCCAATTGGTTTCTTCGTATCCTGAGATTAAGAGTCTTAAACACCTTTTTCTGATAGTTATATAATATATAGTTTTGCATCATGCACAGGGGAAGGACCAGCAAAGTGTAAGGCCCTACTATCCAGAACTTGCCGAAGAAGGCCAACACAAGGCCAGGCATCCAGCAGAAAGTATATACAAAATCCAGATAGGGCATTATCAAATTTATGCCTGTGGTGTATCGTACATATGTGATAGGTTGTTTCCACGGCTTAAAAAGTTTCAGGGCTTCTATCATGCCACGAGCCCACCTGCTTCTCTGCCTGAATAGATGCTTTAGAGTAGCCGGGACCTCTGTAAAAGCCACAGCCAAGGGTTCAAAATACACCAAAGAATTGTTTCTTAGAAAACTCCATGTGAGTACAATGTCCTCTCCTATGGCGTCAGGCCAGCCGCCCAATTCTCTGATTACCCTTGTCTCATATAAGGAAAAGGCTCCCTGGGCTACTAATGTACCTTGATACAATCCCTGAAGTCTTTTTATGCTGGCTATGCCCAGAAAGTAATCCCACTCCTGAATTCTGGTTATAAAGTTCTCACGGCTGTTTCTCACCAAAACTGCTCCTGCTACAGCACAGACTCCCTGAGGAGCCGATTTTATCCTTGATACCAGATATCTTACTGCAGATTTATGAAGGAGAGTATCAGCATCCAAAGTTATTACATACTCTGTATCAACATATTCCAAGGCTTTATTGAGAGCATGATTTTTCCCTGGATTAGGTTCACTGACAACTCGCACGGGCAATGAAAGCATTTCTGCGGATTCCATAGCTGCTTTTGCAGTTTCATCGCTGGAATTATTGTCAACCACTATTGTTTTTATTATTCCTTTATAATCCTGCTGCTTAATGTATTTAAGCGTCAAACCTATGTTTTTTTCCTCATTATGGCATGCAATTACTATTGTTACTGGAATTTCCGGATCAGATGTTTTAAATGGAGGCTGCCGGTCCAAAAGCAGGCTTATAACCATAAAAGCATTTATATATCCAGGAAAATAACTTATTCCTGCAATAATGAATACTGAAACAGGAAGTGATACTATTTTGCTCAATTCAAAAACCCACGGCAGGGATACAATTACGGAGAATATGGTCCAAAGAGCTGCAGAAGCATGTCCAATCCAAAACTTAGTTCTTACTGCGACGTATTTTTGCATATTATCTCCAATCTAATTCTATTTTTTGCTAATAATTATTATTAATGAATAGTATTAATTATGTTCTTATTCTATCAGTAAATCCAATTACAGTAAATGGAAATAACAGGACTTGAATTGCATGCGCAACTGCAATACTTTAACCTGACAAAAAAAAGCCGGAAATAGCAGCAAAAGCTGCCTTAACCGGCTTTGTTCATAAATCAACTTTTATATTTATTTTTTCATTTCATACCCTAGCAGGGCAGCTCCTATAGCTCCGGCATATTGCGCATTTTCATGTGTATATATAGTGCATTTCAGCTTCTTTTCTAGAATTTTTCGGATTTGCTCATTTTTGGACACTCCACCGGTGAAAAATACTGAATCTCTTATTTTTATTCTGTTAGCTATATGTGCAATTTTATTGGATATGGAATGCAGTATGCCTGAAGCAATAGATTCCTTTGTGGCTCCGGCAGCCAGAAGGCTTATAACCTCGCTCTCTGCAAATACTGCACACATGCTGTTTATGTCCCTCGGTACCGACTGGGCTGCCAAATGCTCTAACTCATCTACTTCTACCTCCAGCACATGGGACATTACCTGAAGAAATCTGCCGGTGCCTGCAGCACATTTATCATTCATAATAAAATCCAGCACATTTCCTTTATCATCAACAGAAATCGCCTTGCTATCCTGTCCTCCCACATCTATAATTGTCCGGGTTTTTGGATTCAGATAAATTGCTCCTTTGGCATGGCAGGTTATCTCCGTAATTTTTACTGTTGCAAAGGGTATGGATACTCTTCCGTAGCCTGTGCCTATTATTCCAATTACATCCTCTTCTTTTCCACCGCTTATTTCAAGAATATTCCTATAAAGCTCTTCTCCTGTTTTTTTCAAATTCCATCCTGTAGGCTGCATAAGCAGATGCATTTTCTCTCCGTCATAAGCAGCAGCTTTTGCACATACTGACCCAATATCGATTCCTATACTGATCATATATTTCTCCTTATATGCATTGTTATATGAATTTAATATCAATATTTTTTCTTTCTAAAGAGTGAAGTCCTGATACCTTTATTGCTGATTTATCAATAATGTCCAAAATAGCTTTTTCATCCTTAAGTGCATATGTTATTGCAATGCCGCAGCATTTGCTTAGCTGTCTGGGAGTTGGAACTATTGTGTATTTTATATTGTTTTCCTTTAGCTTATTAGCCAGCATCAGACCATTGGTATGAGTGTTGAACAGTATATAATAGTCATATTCCATTATTGACCAATCATCTCCAGGAAAGCTTCCACTCTGGTCTGTATCTGCCCTATATCATCGTTGCTGTAATCGCTCTCAATGAATATAACAGGTATGCCTGCTTCCTTCAGGGCTTTTTCCACTTTTGCATATTCTATATTGTAAGTATGGCAGAATTGGAGGCTGTTGTATATTACTCCATCTGCTCTATATTCCTTTGCAAGTCTGATTATATCCTCTTCTCTTCCTTTGTTAGGAGTAAAGCATGCGCAGTTTATCTTTAGATATCTGTCAGCCAATGCATTTATCATTCCATCCATTGTAGTTGGAGTTTCATCTACAAGGTTTTCAAAATATCTTGTGCCTGTGCAGGTTTCTTCTGCAACAACCACAGCACCGCTGGTTTCTACTATATGATGGATTTTCCAGTTAGGAACAGCCATTGGAGTTCCGCTTATGAGTATTCTCTTATCACCTTTTTTGTTTATTGAAATACCCTTCTCGATTCTTTCTTCCAATTCATCACAAAGCTTATTGGTCATCTCTATAAATCTTTCAGGGTTATCATAAAATGCTATCTGAGATATCAATAGAGCATCCTTGCCGCTTATAGGCACATTAAGTGCTTTTCTGGCATTATAGAGTCTCTGTAGAGCCTTTCTCTTTCTATTGCAAAGCTTAATAGCTTCATGCAGCTTTTCTTCTGTTATAGTGTTGCCTGTGAGCTTTTCCAGCTTGTCTTTCAGGTCATATATCTCTTCAGCCCACTTCTTGTAGTCTTTTTCTCTCTTCATCTGTGGAAGATCCATTACATATGTATCTACATATTCATCTAGGATTTCCCATGCTTTTTTCTTCGCATCGCAGGTTGTCTCCCCTATTATCATATCGCAGGATTGGAAATAGGGACAGGTGCCGCTTAATTTAGCTCCTGTGAAGGCTTTTACCAATGGACATATGTTTCTGGGCAGGACTCTCTCTCCATCTTCTATCCAGAACTGAGATCCGGCACATAATCCAACACCTATAGCACCGGCAGCAAGAATAAGTTCATCGGGAACAAATATACAGAAGGTACCTACTACCTTGCCTCCCTGTTGCTTATGGTCATCAAGCTCTTTAATTCTAAGTCCATGAACCTCAGATACAACAAAGTTATAGTAGTTCATACCTTCCGGTCTGTTTTCCTGGCTTAGATAAACTCCGCCATATAGCTGAGGAAGCACCTCACACAATACATCATGTTTCTCCAGATCCATGCCAAGCTTTTGCCAAAGTTCTCTGTAATCTGCCATTTGATACCCCTCCAATACTTCAATAATTATTTCACAAGATAATAATACCATGTCTTACCTTTGGACATGATTGTTTATTTCTATGGTTGGTTTATGTCGTATTGATTAAGTCTATAGAAAGAAAAACAGGACAAAGGAGTATACTCTGCAACAGTTTCTCCTGCCCTCTTTTTATGGTACAATTGATATATAATATATTAGGAGGAAATGCCTTATGTTTTTTTCACCCTTTGACAATTTCATGTTTAACGCAGTACCAATAATAGTTATAACTTTTTTTATAATTATTACCTGTATAATTGTTACAGGTATTGTCAAAGGAATAAGAGAGAATATAAGAAACAGCAAGATGGAAGAGGTAACAATTCCAGCAAGGATTATAACCAAAAGAACTCATGTATGGGGCGGAAGTGGAAATTCCAGTGACCATACCAGCTATTATGTGACCTTTGAAGATGAAAATGGTGAAAGAATTGAATTCTCCGTAAGCAGCAGCTTTTACAGCATGCATGCGGAAGGAGACACAGGTATGCTTACCCATCAGGGTACTAGATTCATCAATTTTGAAAGAGATAGATTCTGAAACATAAACAGGGGACCCAAACTGGTCTCCTGTTTGTTCTTGCATATAAATTCAAATATAATAAGTCTTAATTATGAGTATATATCTGAAAACTCAATACTTATCTTATCTACATGTTCTTCACTTCGCGGCTTTGCAGTATGCTCCAGCTCATTCTCATCATTCAGCAGAACTTTGCAGGGAAGTTCAATTGTGAATTCACTGCCTTGGCCTATTTGACTGTTAAGACTTACTTCTCCATTATGCTTCTCAACCAGAGCCTTTACGATGGATAGTCCAATTCCGCTTCCCTCAGATTGTCTTGCCAAAGATTTATCCACCTGCTGAAATCTATCAAATATGTTCTTTTGCTTATGCAGGGGGATTCCTATGCCGTTATCCTTTACTGATATAATGACTTTCTGATTATTTTCATAGACCTTAACCCTAACCCTTCCTCCTACAGGAGTGAATTTAATTGCATTTGACAGCAGATTCAAAATAATCCTCTCAATGGCGTCAGGATCACAGGCTATTATTCTCTCATCCAAATCAGATTCAAAGTCAACATCAATGGACTTGCAAACTGCATATTCAGATACAGATTGAGTTATCTCCCTGATCATCTTGACAACATCATAGTTTTGCAATTTGATTTCATAATAATTAGCATCTATCTTGGTTATATCTATTATATTGTTCACAAGCCTCAGCAATCTATAGCAATTCTGCTGCATCATTTTCAGATACTTGTTCCTGTTATTGTCACTATTTAGCTTATTTTCACTCAGCTTCATCAGCTGTATGGCAGCCAAAATGACGTTAAGGGGTGTTTTAAGTTCATGAGATATGTTGGAGATAAATTCTGTCTTAATCCTGTCTAATTCTATAGAATATTCCCATAGCTCCTTATTTTTAGCAATAACCTTTTTCAGTTCATCTATTTCCATAAGGTGTGTAATATCTCTTATTACCGATAAAACCACATTACGGCCTTGAAAAATATATTTTGTTGAAACAATCTCAACATCCTTTACATCTCCATTGGGGCATTTAAGTTTGCTTATCAGGAAATTGGATTCCTTATCTCCTTTCAATATATCATCAATAAATCTTCGAAGGTTCATTTTCATCTCCGGGGGGACTAATATAGTCAAGGATCTACCTAATAGCTTATATGAATTTTTTACTCCGGTCATTTGCACAGCTGATTCATTGCAATAAAAAATTGCTTTTTCATCATGAATAAAAACAGGATCAGGCAATATCTCAATAAGTTTTCTATATCTTTCCTCACTTCTTTCAATCTGCCTGTCTCTTATGAGAGCCTCTACATTTCTTATAATATCCAGCTTGTCCTCATGCTTTGTAATAACATAGCTGTGGTTATTTATTATTTCCCCTATTGCGAATGCATCTACTTTATTCGAATCATAAAGACAGATTGCTATAAACGGCAATTCACTTATAATATTTTCTACATTTCGTTCATAATCAAAAAAGCTTTTGTAACAGCTTTTTTCCAACCAAGCAGTATCAGCAATTGCTCTAAGTCCATCATAACCATTTTGCAGTCCATACTTTATGAAATTGTTCCACCGCTCATTTACTCTTACTTCATTAAAGCAATTGCCTTTTACATACCATTGGCTGTAATGCATTATTTTCAACTGACCCAGTTGAAGATAAAAATCTATATCGTCCATATATTCGCTTAACTTGTCTTTAATTTCTTCATAGGTAGTGTTATCTGAATAAATCCATATGCAGAGCTCATTATTGATTAAACCAGATTGTATATATGTTACACCTGTTTGAAAGAAATCCTCTTTTGAAGAATATAATTGACCTATATGTGTTCCCCAGGGAATATCGCCTATAATATCTATACCGGAATTTCGAAGCCTTTTGTCCATATCCGTCCCCCTACATTCATTATGAGGCAGTTGGAATTGCTTGTAATCTATCTAATGTAAAATTTGCCTAATAAATAATTCTATAGAATTGTCGCAAATTTGTCAATATTTGGTCAATATCTCACATTTTCTGCTGTTACTGTATTTCTTAAGAATTTTGTAATAAATATAGTTATTTTTTCTTAATCACTATATGCTATTATTACAAATAGAGATATCTCGAAAGATTTCAGAGGTGAAAGCGAATGTACAATATTCTTGTTGTCGAAGATGAAAAGGAAATAGCGGCCGCTATTGAAGTATACTTGAAAAACCAGAATTATGGAGTATATAAAGCCTATAACGGCATGGAAGCAATCAGGATATTTGAAAAGGAAAAAATAGATCTAATACTTATGGATGTAATGATGCCTATTCTGGATGGCATACAGACAACCATTAAAATAAGGGAAATAAGCAATGTGCCAATAATTTTTCTCTCTGCCAAGTCGGAGGATACGGATAAAATAATGGGGCTAAATATCGGCGCCGATGATTATATTACAAAACCATTTAATCCATTGGAGCTGTTGGCCAGGGTTAACTCCTGCCTGAGAAGGTATAACAATTATTCCAGTGCAAGAATGCCGCAAGATAATGTCATTAAAATCGGTGGCATTGAGCTCAATGATGCAACCAAAGAGGTTATAGTGGATGGTGAGCCTGTAAAGATTACTCCTCTTGAGTTTAAGATACTGCATCTTCTCATGAGGAATCCAAACAGAGTTTTTTCCATTGAAGAAATATATGAAAAGGTATGGAATGAACCGGCCTATAATCCGGATACGGTTACTGTCCATATACGAAGGATTCGGGAGAAAATAGAGATTAACCCGAAGGAACCAAAATATTTGAAGGTGGTGTGGGGTATTGGATATAAATTCGAAGGATAATATTGATATTGAATACAACTCATCCATTGAAGACAATAGAGACAATACTGAAAATAGCTTATCCGATAAACAACATGAAACAAGTTTGCTTAAAAATAAAGACGCAAGAAAAAGCTCTTTGGCATCTACTACCTGGGGTACTTTGTTGATGATGCTGATCTTTGCAGCAGCTTCGGTAGGATGTTATCAACCTTTGAAGAATAGTATTTTTCCAAGTTTCACTAGACTTCCTGACTATGTGCAATTTGAACAATATACCATATTAGTCTTATGTATAGGCGGCATAAGCTTGCTTTTGCTGACCATAACTGCTTTTGCCATACCTTATTCACATCAGAAAAAAGCTTCAATTGTGGAATTTTACAATAGAGCTTATATCGAATTTAAGATATTAATATGGTTTGCATTCTTTGGGCTGATATTTATATTACTAAATGCTGTTTCATTTGGTATTAGCTATGATAACGATTTTAATATTGCCATCATGCTTCGTGACGCAAATTTGTATTTCTACCTGATAGGCATACCGGTCACATTCATGCTGTACAGCCTGGTTTACCTGAGTATCACATACATGAAGCATGTTTATCACACAGGCTTTGTATCAGGCTTTATCAAAAACAGCATATTTGGAAAGCTGCTTTTCTATGTGATAGACCTTACTAAAAAGACAGCCAATAGTTTGATGGAAATAGGCACCAAAGAAGATTCCCAGAAGAATCTGCTGAAATTATTGGGAATACATTTAATTGTATTAGGATTTATCTCCTTGTCATTTCCCTTTGGATTTTTTGTGGCAATTGTGTATACAGGCTTTCTTTTCAGCTATCTGGTCAAGGTTATTGATAAATCCAAAGCCTTGACAGAAGCCAGCAGTGATCTATCCAAAGGAAACTTTGATGTTGTTGTGCCTGAAGACATGGGAATACTAACTCCCTATGCAAGAAATCTCAACAATATAAAAGAGGGCTTCAGACTGGCTGTGGAAAAGGAAGTAAGGAGCCAAAACATGAAAACGGAGCTCATCTCCAATGTATCTCATGATCTGAAGACTCCTTTAACCTCAATTATCACTTATATCGATTTGCTGAAAAAGGAAGACATTGATGAGGAAACAAAAAAGGAATATATAGATATTCTTGATAAGAAGTCGAAAAGGTTAAAAGTGCTTATAGAGGATTTGTTCGAAGCAAGCAAAGCCAGCAGCGGCAATATTGAACTTCATCTGGAGAAGCTGGATGTGGTGGCATTGCTGAGACAGACATTGGGCGAGTTGGAGGAAAAAATCAAAGAAAGCACTCTTCAACTGAGGATCAACCTGCCTGAAAGCAAGGTAATGTGCCTGCTGGATGGAAGAAAAACCTATAGGATTTTTGATAACATACTGGGCAATATTTTAAAATATGCCATGCCTAATTCCAGAGTATATATTAATGTTGAAGACAATGATAAGGAAATCACCTTTATATTCAAAAATATTTCAGCATACGAGATGAACTTCGATCCTTCTGAGATAACAGAACGCTTCACAAGAGGGGACAAATCCAGAAACACTGAAGGCTCAGGCTTAGGCCTGGCCATTGCAAAAAGCCTGGTTGAGCTGCAAAAAGGCAGATTGGATATAAGCATTGACGGTGATTTATTTAAACTAATGATTACTTTTCCTAAAATAGATGAGTAATATTAAAGCACTGGGGCCGGATATTGACCCAGTGCTTTAATTTATTTTCGCTCTGCTCACTATCGTTTATATTACCATTACATCTTTGCAGCCATTTTTAACTGCTATATCCTTCAGCCTGGTCATCATCTCATCAGTTGGCACGCTGCTTTTGATTATGTCTGTGCGAACTCCAATTGGTCTGTATTTTATAAGCTTATATTTAATATTAGGATTCAACCCTGCCAGTCTTTTGCTTGCCATATCCACATTTCTTTCGTTGTCTAAAACATCAGGGACTATTACCGTTCGAATCTCATATAGCTTATTGATAGACGCAAGAAATTTCATGTTCTTAAGAACAATTTCATTATCCTGGCCTGTCAGCATCTTGTGTTCTTCCCTGTCAAAGGATTTAACATCCAGCATAACCATGTCTATGGCATTTATCAATCTGTCATCTCCATAAAAGGGGATAGATCCGTTGCTGTCGATAAAGGCTGTAAGGCCAAGTCTCTTTACTGCTTCACAAAGCTCTATGACAAACTCCTTCTGCAGCATGCATTCTCCGCCGGATATGGTAATGCCTGATATAAAAGGTCTTACATTTTCTATGGCTTTCAGAACGTCTTCAACAGTCATCCAGGTGGTTTTTGGCGAACTGCAGCTTTTGCATGCCTTAAGGCAGCTGTCACATGCCACACATTTTTCCTCATCCCATCGTACTGTTCCATCTTCCAAACTAAGACAATGGGCAGGACATACTTCAACGCATAATCCGCAATTGATGCATAGATTTATGGTTTCAGGATTATGGCAATACAGGCAATTGAAGTTGCATCCCTGAAGGAATATGGCGGTCCTGTTTCCAGGACCGTCTACTGAACTAAAGGGAATTATCTTATTTACTAAACCTTTACGCATTTTTTCTCTCTTTTCTATCCAGCACATGCTGGTTTTTCACTGCACCAAGACCTAATACTGCAGCACCGTTTAATACCTGCTCTCCTCTTTCCAGCTTTTCCATATCGGATCTCTTCACCAGGTATCCTGTTATTCTTACAACATCGCTGTCGGAAGTGTAAAAGGAAATATATCTAACACCCAGCTTCATGGCGCCTTTCATTATATCAAGCACATATTGAGGATTTCTCCTTACAGTGCTGTCAAATCTGAATATATCGCCTATACCTGTTGGGAAGTACTTATGGAACAGGGCACAATGCTTTAGATGATCCCATATTTCCGGTTCTTCTCCGATAGGTATGCGGCATCCGGGAGATATACCCTTATCTGTATCTATACCAACCTGGGCATGAAGCAGGAATTTGCCGTCAGAGAATTTGCAGTATGGGTTATGATGCTTGTTTACTTCTTCCTCCAGCTTTTCTATTATCCTTATGCCCAAATCATTGGCTTCCTTTGAGTGTCCGAATCTATCCTTCTGCTCCCTGGCTCCCAACAGATGATTTACTGCATCAGCCAATCCTACCATACCAAACATGGAAGTAAATCTGTCAACACTTATGAGCCCCTCTTTCACAAGAAAGCTGCTTTCGAAGTATCCGCTTTCCTCCACCAGGAATTTGATCCTTTCGTCCATGTATCCTGCCATTTTTTCCACTGCATCAGGAAGCAGATTGTTTATGAAGTCTTCTGTGTCCTTTGCCATTGGTGCTAATTTCCCCATGTTCAACCTCACCAGAGTAAAGTTGCCTCCTCCAATGGGCAGTCCGTTGTAGCAGCTTGCAATGGCATAATCTTCGCCCCATTCTCCGACAAACATCTCATGATTAGCAAAGCTTGGCTTTGCAGTAATTAGACTTGTATTAATGCAATCCAGAGCAAGATCATCAGGAGTATTCTGGCTGTATTTCAAAGTAAGGTTTGGAATTGAGGTATTAAGCTCTCTGGAAGCTTTCAAAATCAGTCTGCCTGCCTTGGTATCCTCAGGTCCTAAATTTGCATGGCAGAAAGAATCTGTAATGGTCCTGTCTATATGCAGGAGGAACAGCTTAATCGCCTGATATGCTTCCTCTTCATCTTCTATAAATCTGTCAAGGATTTTATCTATATTGCCCAAATATACAGGGAATGATGTTATTGAAGGAACATGCTTATAAAGTATCAGCAGGCTGTTTACAGCTTCCCATATATTTTTTGGCGGCTCAAGACCTAAGAACTTGCTTCCGTTTTTTAAGAAAACCTCATAATCCGGCACTATATATCTTGGCCTGTATGGAGCATTTCCTTCATTGAGGTCGCATATAACTCCTGCATCTCTGTATTTCTGTATTTCCTCATCTATGTTTAGAGCCTTTATGCTGTTTTCTGCAGCCCTGGCAAGAGCCAAGACTTTCTGCTCATATGTGAGTGAAGTGTCTTTTATTATTTTTAATATATCATCCATAATAAAATCCCCTTAAAAAAATATTTTTTCACTATTCCGCATTGAAAGTTATGTCTATATGTATATTATAGTATATTTTATCTTGATGTTAAAGATTGCAAATAATAATTATTATCTTTTAAAAAATATAACAAAATAGGAGCTGTACAGCTCCTATTTTAGCCTCCCGCCATGAGGTGGATGCACTGGACTTCATCCCCGTCATGGATCACTTTTGTATTAAATTCTTCATCTCTTACAAATTCTCCGTTTATCTTTACAGTTATTCTGGGATAGGCATATTTTTTAAGCTCCAGGAGCCTTCTCACCGTCATGCCTTCCTCCCACGGGAATTCCTGTCCATTTACCTTTATCATACTATCACCCTATAGATGTTTTTTTACTACTTCAATGAGCTCAGGCAGATCCATTCCTAATTCTTTAAGCTTTTCAATGGTTGGCACTCCATCCATTGTCCAGCCTCTTCTCTTATATACCGCATCTGTCAGCCTTTCATATTGTTCTTCTCTATACTTTCTCAAAGCTGCCATTTTCTCTTGTGTAGTCTTGCCTTCAGGATCAAATCCCACCAGTTCCTTCAACTGCTTGTCATATCTTTCCTGTCTGGACAGATATTCTTCTTCTGTCACAGGACCCATGGCTCTGTATGGAATCCTGTCATGTATTCTCTTACCATAACCCATCCTGATATTGAATATTCTCTGGAAATTGTACACTCTCTCGGATTGTCTTATGAGCTCATGCTTATCTATATTTTTGCCTGTTACTCCATTGAATATGTCTACATAGTTTTGCACATGTTCCGGAATCTTTGCCGGTTCATCGGTGTATTTATTGTCTTCAGGTGCAATGTCATTCCAGGGCAGTTTGCACAATCCCATCAAACCAAACCATGTTCTGAACATTGGGAAATAGTGCAGTGCTTCTGCCTTATCTTCAAAGGTGGGTATCTGATTGTTTACCATGTCCATGAATATGAGCCAGGCTTCATCATGCTGAGGCCCCTTGTTGGTGAGGCCATATCCTCCCTGCTGTGCAAGGGATTCCTTGCTCAGATACTCTGAAAATTCCAAGCCCTTCTGCTCCATGCCTATATCATTGAGGAAATCCGGATCAGCACCGTACTCCTTAATAAATATCTCTTTCATCCTTCTTATACCCAGACCTGCTATCTTGCCAAAGCCTTCTCCTCTGGCCATCTGATGTAATAATTCCAATGCTGCTTCCTTGTTTCCGAAGTATAGCTCCAGGCCTCCTGTTTTCTCCTTGTCAAGTATGCCGTTTTCATAGCACTCCATTATAAAGGCAGTAAGGGTTCCATATGATATGGTATCAACGCCGTAGGTGTCACAATAGAAATTCAGCTCCAATACTCCGTCTCTGTCAAATACTCCTATGTTGGAGCCCAGGCCTGCAGCGTTTTCATATTCAGGACCATCTACTATAACCTTCTGACCCTTGTATGGGCCTGTTTCGGGAATAAAATCATCAGCAGCCTTGGCACAGGATAAGCTGCATCCATACCAGCAGCCATCAGGCAGACCCTGAGTTACCCTTGCCTGAAATTTGTCTGAGGAAATCTTATAGGTATCCTTATGGCTTCCGTATTTGTAGTTGTGAGTTGGAAGCAGGTCGTACTGATCCATTACTTCGATGATATTGGCGGTACCAATCTTCCTCATCCTGTTCTGCTTGTCATCCAAGTCACAGATTTCCTTATGAAGCTTTATACCAGTCCTATTTATCTTGCCCTGATCAGCAGGATTGTTGAGATTTCCCTTGGTTCCTTCAAACCTTACCACCAATGCTTTTATTTTCTTGTCTCTGAATACGGTACCTATACCGCCTCTTCCTGCCTGTTTAAGCCTTACAGCTTTTCTTCTCAAATCATAGAAGCTGAAGTTCAAAAGTCCGACTAGGGTGTGGTCTGCTGCACTTCCTGTAGACACCACAGATACATTCAACTTGTCTTCTTCATCTTTGGCAAATCTTTCTGTCAGTATTTCAGAAATCAAATGGCTGTCCTTTTCTTCAATATCGCTTTCCATTATCTGAACTATACCCTTGTTACCATCTATGTAGATAATAACATCCTTTTCTGCCTTACCCTGAAGCTCCAGAGCATCAAAACCGGAAAACTTAAGATATGGTCCGAAGAAACCTCCCACATTGCTGTCCATGGGCATATGAGTCAATGGAGATAAAGTAACTACCAGGGATTTACCTGCGCCTGGATATTGGGTTATTCCCCCTATAGGACCATGGGCTATGACTATTTCATTTTCAGGATCGTTCCATTTGGTTTCAGGAGTCACCGCATTCCAAAGGTACCACAGTCCGAAGCCTTTTCCTCCAATGAATTTATCCTTCATAAACTGGGTAACTTCCTTTTCCTTTATGGTGTAATCTCCTATATTTATATATAAGGATCTGTTGTTATAACCTCTCTCAATTTTGCCTAATTCATATTTATATTCCTTCAAAATCATGATCTCACCTCCCAAATTACTCTTCGCTTATATAGATTGCACCTGTTGGGCAAACCTTTACGCATTGACCGCAGGATACGCATTTGAAAGGCTCAATATAGTCTTCATGCATAAACATAGCAAGCTCCGGGCAAAAACCTACGCACATGAAGCAACCTACGCATTTCTTTTTATTTGATATTCTTACTATTCCGTTCTTATCTCTCTTTATTGCTTCTACCGGACAGATATCTATACATACACCGCATTGGGTGCATGTGGTGATTTGCGGATGAGAGTCTGTCTCTTTGATTCTCAGACAAGCCTTTTCCGGGTTCTCTTCCTTAAAATAAAGCTTTGAACATGTATTTTCACAGGCATGGCATGCAATACATAGTTCAGGTTTTTTTCTCAGGACCTTCATTCTTACACCCCCAACATAACATCTTAATTACTATTATACATAAGAAAGGCTTCTTTTTGAAACTATTTTAATAACAAGGAAACCTTTCTTGAAATGCCTTTAATGAAAAATGTATATTAGGAAAAGTTACACTTTCCTAAGCATTATATATATGGATTCAAGTGAAACTAATAGGTTATTTTAATAGACAGACAAATAGCGTATCATATATGGTACGCTATTTGTATTATATTGTGCTTTTATACTACTGAAGGTTCAAATACCAGTTCTCCTCTTGCAAATCTGTCCTTATCAAGGTTATCAATGTTTATTGTTGTAGGCTCGCCAAGTATTGTTTCTGCCATTAACAATCCTGTTGCAGGTCCCAGCATGAAGCCATGGCCGCTGAATCCGCAGGCGAGGTAGAAGCCTTCCAGCTCCTTTACTCCTCCATATATGGGCTGAGCATCCTGAGTCATGGTGTAAAGCCCTGCCCATTGTCTGATAATTCTCAGCTTTGATAACAAAGGCAGCAGTTCGCAGCAGGTTTTGGCCATATCCTCAAGGAACTGCCAGCTGGATGTTATTCTCAAATCCGTAGGTTCGTTATCGTCTCCTCTTCCCATGATGAAGCTGCCATGGGGTGTCTGCTGACAATATATGTTAAGTGAAAAGCTCATGTACATAGGGCCTTGCAAAGGTTCAACAGGCTCTGTAACCAGTATCTGATGACGCTGGGCATATACTGGTATATCCACACCTGCCATCTCTCCGATTTTTTTGGAATAACCTCCCGCAGCATTTACAACTATTGGGGTTGATATATAGCCTTTATCTGTTTGAACCCCTGTTACCTTTCCATTCTCAGTAGTAATGCCTGTTACGGTTGTATATGTCATAAACTCTACTCCCAGCCTTTTAGCTGCATTAGCAAAGGCTTCAGTAGTATAGAATGGATTCAGATGACCATCCTTGGGGCAGTATGTCGCTCCAAGAATCTTTGTTTCATCCATATGAGGTATGATTTCCTTTGCTTCCTTTGGAGAAAGATATACGGATGGAATACCCAGACTGTTTTGCAAAGCAACATTCTTTTTAAATTGATCTACTTCTTTTTCCGTTGCGGCTACTATCAGGTATCCGCCTTGCTTGAATTCAATATCATGCACTGCTCCAAGTTCTTCATTGGCATTTTCAAAGAATTCCACTGACAACTTTGATAGAAGGCAGTTTCTTTCTGTTCCCCACTGCATTCTAATGCCTGCTCCGCATCTTCCAGTTGAGCCGCTGGCAAGATACTGCTTTTCTATTACTACTATGTCCTTTACACCTTTTTTCGCCAGATTATATGCGATTGAGCATCCTGATATGCCTCCTCCTATGATAACCACATTGGCAGTTTTATTCATTGTCTTCACCTCCTGTTAATGCTCCAAGCTTGATAGCTTTTACAGGCGGCCTGAAGGTGGTCATAGGCATATCCTTCATGTTCTGGCCTGTAGCCTTTGCCAACTCCTGCATTATCAATTGCCTGCATGTTCTGCCCTGACATGGGCCCATACCTGCTCTGCTTATTCTCTTTATTTCATCAAGGGTTCTGTAACCCATTCTTATAAGTTCTCTCAGTTCGCCGAGGGTCAGCTCTTCACAACGACATACATATGTATTATCGCTGAAATAGTCATTTATGTTGAAGAATCTTACTTCCATAGAATATTCTTTTGGTACTGCCAGAGATACTACAGGTGTTCTGTCCTGAAATTTGGCGTTTTGCACCTTAATAACTTTAGCCCTGCATACAGGTTTTCCTTCTCTGTCTAATGCAGTTACATAGCTTCCTTCCTCAGGAAGAGGCAGAAATTCATAGGGTAATTTCACCAATGCTTCAGTATCAGAATATGTTTCATCTATTATGAATATAGAAAGACCTGGACAGTTCACTACGCATACTCCACAGCCGGTGCATTTGTCAAAGTCCACTTCCGGTCTGTCATTTATATCCTCAAACTCCTTGATGGCTCCAAATTTACAGGATGTATAGCAAGGATTGCAGGGTATCTTCTGGAAGCATTCAATTACTGCTACAGGTCCTTTGCTCCTTCTCTCGGCAGGAGGAGTTACACCTGCTATATCTTCTTTGGTTGGTATGCCTGTTTTTTCTAACATTCCTATCCCTCCCTATACAGTGACCTTGGAAAGGCCAGCCAATATTTTTTCTCCAACTGGACCGGATCTTAATGAGTTTAATTGTTCCTGACAGTCAGATCTCATCTCTTCATAATTTTCATTGCAGTATCCTAAGCTTTTGGCAGCGCAAAGTCCAGCCAGTCTTCCTTCTACCATTGCACTGCTGGCTTCCTCTATACCAGCCACATCTCCGGCTATGTATATGCCATCCACACTGGTTTCCATGTTTTCATTTCTCAATGGCACATGACCGCCTAATTCCGGCACAAACACCATCTTGCATCCTATCTGCCACAGTAGTTCTGCCAAGGGTGAAAGTCCTACGGATATGCACATTACATCAGCTTCAATGTCCTGCTCGGTACCGGGAATTGGCTGCCATTTTTCATCCAATTTGCATATGGTAACCTTTTCTAAGGAATCCTTCCCATGGGCATACTTAACAGTATGGGATGTGAGAATTGGTATGCCCATTCTCCTGATCTTGGAGGCATGAACCAGGTATCCACCGATTTTGGGAGCAGCATCTATTATGGCTTTTACATTTACTCCAGCCTGCATCAGCTGATAACTTACTATAAGTCCTATATTGCCTGCTCCTACCATGAGCACATTGTTTCCCGGTTTTACCCCATATACATTCATAAGTGTCTGAACTGCTCCGGCACCATATATGCCAGGCAAATCATTGTTAGGAAAGGCAAGAAACTTTTCTGAAGCCCCTGTTGCAACTATAATCTTTTCAGGTTTCAGCTTCATATACTTATCATTTTGCTCTATTGTAAGGACTCCATCTTCATAAAGCCCCAATACTGTAGCATCTGTCAGTACTTCAATTCTATCCTGATACTCCTTGAGCTGATCCTGGAGTATAACTGCTATGTCAATGCCTCTGGTGGAAGCATATTGTTTCTTTGAACCAAAAAACATATGAGTCTGCTTTCTCAATTGACCTCCCAGCTGGCTGTCTCTCTCAATTACAGTGACCTTAGCTCCTGCAGCTGCGGCTGTAATAGCAGCAGAAAGTCCCGCTGGTCCTCCTCCTACTATTGCTATGTCCGTCATCTTCATTTCAATACCCCCTTGCCTTTCTGTGTTTCAACTACCATGCCATCTCTGAGTTTTTCCACACATACTCTCACATTGGGTTCTCCATCTACTGTCATAAGACAGGAGGAACAATTACCGATGGCACAGTAAAAACCTCTTGGCCTTCCGTGATTGTGACTGTGTCCCAGAACTTTCACACCTGCGGCATGAAGGGCAGAAGCTATGGTATCTCCTTCAAAACCTTCGTATTCCTTACCATCAAAAAAGAACTTGATTTTTTCCCCTCTTTTGAAAGATAAAATTGGGTGTTCTTCTATCCTCACAATATACCCTCCTTTATAAATCGTTGATTTATGTTCACTGGTTTTCACAGCTTTCGTCAAACAGACAACATAATCAGTAAAAGCAAATATCATGCCATATATTTCAAAACTTTATTTTTCAGTATTTTCAAAGAATTGCAGGATAATTGGGCATGCATAGTGTCAAAATATTGACAGCTCATATTATTTAACTGAGCAGTAAAATATATCGGTAAGATTGTGTGTCTATTAAAAAAGCTCTGAAAGCAATAACTGACACAGTTTTAATGTCATAATAGATATATGTCAAAAAGCTGACACATATGTCAGTATATTGACATATGTGTCAGCTTATCGTCAGTCTTCCAAACCATATTTTTTTAATTTGAAATACAAAGTGCTTCTGGGAATGTTCAGCAGTCTTGCAGCCTTTGATTTATTGTTCTCCGTCATTTTCATCGCATTTATCACTGCGTTTCTTTCTGCATCAGCCAATACTTTATTCAAATCATAAGGATTGTCGTCACTTTGTACAGCTTTGTTCTTATTATATTTATAAGTTATGTTTTCCGGAAGGGTATCTACATCCAATGTGGTGAGCTTATTATTCTTTGCTATTACCACCATTCTCTCGATCACATTGGCAAGCTCCCTTACATTTCCCTCCCAGTCATGCTGTATAAATGCATCCATTACCTGAGGAGATATATTTAGAATATTTAACCCATATTCCATGCAATAATCCTGCACGAATCTGTTTGCAAGGAGAGGTATATCGTCTTTCCTCTCCCTTAAGGGAGGAAGCTTTATCAACACTGAATTAAGCCTGTAATATAAATCCTTCCTGAAGGTACCCTCTTCCACCATCTCTTCCAGGTTTCTGTTGGTAGCTGCAATTACTCTTATGTTCACCTTCACACTCTTTTCGCTGCCTATTTTGGTCACTTCTCCGTCTTCCAATACTCTAAGTATTTTGGGCTGCATGTGAAGAGGCATATCGCCTATTTCATCCAGAAAAAGTGTTCCTCTGTGTGCTAATTCGATCTTGCCGGTTTTACCTTCCTTAAGAGCTCCTGTAAAAGCACCTCCCGCATAACCAAATAATTCGCTTTCCATTAGATCATTTGGTATGGCGCTGCAATTTATGGGCACATATAGGCCTTCTCTGCCGCTTTCCATATGTATGGCCCTTGCAAACAGCTCCTTGCCTGTGCCGCTTTCGCCGTAAATCAGCACATTAATATTTGAACGAGCCACATCTCTGGCCAGATTCACCGCTTCCCTGAATTTTCGGCTGTTCCCAAGTATAGCCGAGAAGGATGAACGATTTTTGTTTATAGCAGTCATTTCCTTCTGCAGCACATCCAGATTGGAGCGTGCCTTGCTGAGAAGCTCAGTGGTCCTGATATGGTCTGTCACATCCCTGTCCAGACTTAAGCCTCCAACCAGCTCTCCATTATAGTATAAAGGTGAAGCGCTTATGATGTTAAAACTGTTCTCCCTGGGGCTGTTGTATATATTTTCATAAGACTTTTCCTCCTTTATTATCCTCTGCAGAAGAGAGGAAGGAAAAAACTCACTGATGTGCCTGCCTATTATATCTGCTTTCTGTATGCCGTACATCTTCTCTGCAGCAGCATTCCAATATTTCGTTATCCCATCTTTATCAACTATGGTTATGGCATCGTTTATGCTGTCCAGTATGACTTCCAGTTCTCTGTCTCGCTCTTCAAATAATCTGAATATGACAACTCACCCCTTTCAAGTGAGACATCGGGGACGGTTCTCCGTGTCTCACTTTCATAATGAGACACGGAGAACCGTCCCCGATGTCTCAAATTAAAGTTGTACTGCCTGGTCTATTTGGAACAGATATATATATTTCTCATCCACATTTCTTTTCAGCGCAATCTCCAGGGCTTTTTCGTAGTATTTCATTTGTGTTCTGTAGCGGGAGATTATTTGGTCTATATTGTTTTTGTCAACATAATCCGTCTTATAATCCACCAAAACCAGTTTATCTCCATCAAGGAAGTAAAGGTCAATTATTCCCTGAATCAATATTTTCTCTTCCGGATATTCCAAGCCCTCATCAGAAAATATTTCTCCCGGACTTACTTCTATATTGAAGGGCATCTCCCTGTATACCTTCTTCGCATTTCTGATCCTCTTGCCCAAAGGCGTGGAAAAGAACCTGTATATTCTTTCTACATCAGCAGCCTTAGCCCATTCTTCCGTTATGTATTCTTCTTCATAAAGCCTTTGGATTTGATCTCCAATGACCTCCATGGTATCAATATTCTTCAGGTCCAGATGCTGCATTATATAGTGCATGACACTTCCTTTTTCTGCTGCAGTCATCTTCCCGGTTGATTCCATGAATCTGGGCTTCTTTAGATATTGGGATTTAAACAAGTTTTGAACCGGCTCTTCTTCTGCTGCTGAAATGATCCTTTTCACCTCAGTAACGGAAAGCTTCACAGGAAGCTTTGCCATCCTTTCATAAGGATATTTCCATTCCAGCTTTCTCACTATCTCCTCACGAAGCTGTATTCTATCCCTTTCCTGCTCAAGTTGATCAAGAATATTTGCTTCATCATTCTCTGCTTCTTCCATCTGCATGCCAAGGAAGTCTTCCTTCTTCCAGGTGGTTATCTTCCATATTGATTGATCACCATCTATTGCTTTTGCATTACTGAAATCAATGGAATAGTTCTTCAACAGTTCACGAGAGTCTTTATGCCTCATAAGAGCCAAGCCTATCCAATCCAGATATCTGCCTCCTCTGGCTACCAGATCCGGCTTAAGCCTGTCTTCTTCACAATCCAGAGCAGCTGCCCAATGAATTACGGCTTTTTCCAGATTTCTATCGCAACCAGTTATTATGAGCTTCTCTTTTGCTCTAGTCAGTGCCACATAGAGCACTCTCATTTCTTCAGAAAGGCTCTCGAGCCTGATCCTCTGCTTTATCGCCAGCTTTGGCACTGTGGAATAGGCTATCCTCCTGTCCGGGTCTACAAAATCTATGCCGAAACCAAGCTCTTCATGGAGAAGCAATGTCTTGTTGGCATCCTGCAGATTAAACTGCTTGCCTGCACCCCCTACAAATACAACGGGGAATTCCAGACCCTTGCTTTTGTGTATGCTCATTATCCTTACCACATCATCATTTTCTCCAAGTATCTTGGCATTTCCCATATCTCCGCTACTTGTCTTAAGCTTGTTTATGAAATTTATGAAATTAAACAATCCCTTGAAGCTGGTTTCCTCATACTGCTTTGCCCTTTCAAACAGAATCTTCAGGTTGGCCTGTCTCTGGTTGCCCTGGGGCATTGCTCCTACATAGCTGTAATATCCTGTTTCGTTCATAAGGTACCATATAAGCTCATCTGTAGGCATGTGCAGAGCCTTGTCCCTCCATATTTCAAGCTTCTCCAGAAAAGCTCCGGACTTAGCCCCCAGGCTGTCTTCCTTGGCCGAGGCCTTTATCAATGCTTCATAGAAGCTGTTATCCTTGTCCTCCAGCCTGATGTCCATCAACTCCTCCGAGGTAAATCCTCCTATGGGAGATCTTAGAACAGATATCAAAGGTATATCCTGCATTGGATTGTCAATTATCTGCAGCAGCGACATTACCACCTGCACCTCAGACCTTTTGAAAAATCCTGTGGCTGTATCTGCAAAAACAGGTATACCCATGGATTCCAGCTCCTGATGAAAGACTTCTGCCCATCCTCGCACGGTTCTTAAAAGTATGACTATATCCTTAAATTTTATATCCCTATAGCTGTCCAAATCCCTGTCGTATATTCTGAAAGCTTGGGAATCCTCTCCTCCCATGCCCATGAGGGATAAAATCCTTCGTCCTATAAGCCTGGCCTCTGCCTGTACAGAATCTAAATCCTCAACGTCTTCAGCTTCCGCGTTCTCTTCTTCATCCGATTCTTCCCTGATAGATTCATCTTTTTTCAAATCTACTATGTGAAGCTCTATTTCATGGGAGCTTGAATGCTTCTCCACATCATCAGGATACAAAGCTCCGGGATTGAGAAATTCACCTTCATCATAATTTATTTCTCCAATATATGGAGACATCAGCTGACGGAAAAGGAAATTGACTCCATCCAGAACTTCCTTTCTGCTTCTGAAGTTTTTAAACAGCTTGATCTTCCTTTCCCTGGAACCTTCTTTTTCCAAATATCTCTTGTACTTATCCAGAAACAGCTCCGGCTTGGCCTGCCTGAATCTATATATGCTCTGTTTTACATCCCCTACCATGAACACATTTGGTTCATCTTCATCTCTTTTGGATATGATGGAGAGAATTGCTTCCTGAACCAGATTGCTGTCTTGATATTCATCAACAAGTATCTCCTTAAACCTGTCTCTGATGCTCAATGCTGCCGGTGAGGGCTGTACTCTACCCTCGTCATCCCTCTGGGTTAATATATTAAGGCAAAAATGCTCCAGGTCATTGAAATCGATAATCGCTTTTTCCTTTTTCTTGTCAAGGTACATCCTGCTAAATTCTGATACCAAAGCGCAAAGAGTCGATATAGCCGGATAAAGAGCTTCCAAGTCTCCCTTTATATCTTCTGAACTGCAGTTAAATAACCCATCACCTAAGGAGTTGATTCTGTCCTTTGCTTCCTTCCTCAGTTCCTTTAAAACCTCATAGGCAGTCTTGTCTGCAGTCTTATGAGGCCCTTGCTGTCTGGAAAACTCAAGGGTGCTGTAGACTTTATACAACTCATCCCATGATACCTCTGCAGCTTTTTTCAGCAGTTTTACCATATTAATGTCGTCTGCCAGCTGAGCTGCACATTTCTCATAGCCTTGGTTTTCCATGGCTATTTTTTCTGCCTTCAGCAGTTGATTCAGTGCACCATCAATTTCTACTCTGGCATGTTCCATGATAATTTCAGCCCAGGGTGTATTATTAATATCCCACTGTCCACTGGTATCATAGGCTTTGCACATTTTATCCAGCCATTCCTGCGGCCATGGGCTGCTCTGTACAAACTCAAAAATATCCAATATCATATCCTGAAGCTTCTTATCATCCTTATTGCCGCCGTATCGATCCAGAAGATATATGAAATTCTTATCTTCCTCTTCGTATTTCTGCTCAAACAATTCTTCCATTGTTTCCATCTTCAGAAGGAGGCTTTCTGTCTCATCAGCTATTCGGAAATTAGGATCCAGATCAAGCATATGGAAATTATTCTTGACCACATCCATACAGAAGGAATGGATGGTTGTAATGCTGGCCTTATTCAGAAGGAGCAGCTGCCTTTGAAGCTTCTGGGACTCAGGCTTTTTCTCCAATTCCTTCCCCAAGGCTTCTCCTATCCTCTCTCTCATCTCCGAAGCCGCTGCATTGGTAAAGGTCACTATGAGCATGTTGTCAATATCTATAGGGTTTGTCTCATCTATTATTTTTCTTATTATCCTCTCAACCAGCACCGCTGTTTTTCCTGCTCCTGCGGCTGCCGCCACCAGCAAGTCACAGCCTGATGTCTCTATGGCAGACAACTGTTCTATAGTCCAATTAGCCAACATTCTCACCTCCCTTGTCAGATTCCTCTCTTCCCAAGAGCCTCCATACATCCTCGTCCTTCATGTCACCTATAACCCTGTATCTGTTGGTTTCCCCTTCGAATCTGCATATAGCAGAATAGGGGCAGAATTTGCAGGAAATGAACTTCTTCCTCTTGTAGGGTGATATGGATATATTGCCGGAGAACATCTCAGCTGACAATCTGATCAATGTCTCTTTTACATGACTCTTCAGTTTTTCAAATTGATCAATAGTTGCTGCTGATGACCTGCTTCCCAGGCTTCCATCCTTTTTGATGCTGGCAGGTATTATGAGAGAGTCTCCATCTATTGTTCTATCCATCTGAGTTATTACATCCTTATCCGCCAGTATCAATCCCTTCATCTTCATTTCCTTCATCAGCTTCTTATCTACATCATCATCTGAAATATTTCCATCTATCCTTAAAATGGGGTCATCTAATTTAAAGTAGAGTATACCGGCAGGCATAAAGGGCTCTTTTTGCCCCTCAATCCCCTTTTCCCATATGGCGCTCAGATATGTTATGAGCTGGAGCTCTATTCCGTTATACACATCGGAAAGCTTGAAATCCTTGGTTCCGGACTTATAGTCTATTACCCTGACATAGCTGCCTTTATCCGTTTCCAATATGTCTATTCTGTCAATTCTTCCCGTAAGAATAACCTGCTGTCCTTCAGGAAGATTCAAAGTTATGGCAGGCAGACCATCCTCCTGCCCAAAGGCCACTTCATATGCTATAGGCTGGAAACCGCTTCTTTTCACCTGTTCTGCAATTATCCATATGGACCGGGTTACCACTTTCTTCAGCCTATCCCTCAGATATCCATATCTCTTTGATCGTTTAAAAGGCAGCTCCTGAGAAGATTCGATGATTTCATCCACGATTTTTGATACCTGTGTCTGACACCAAGCCTCGTCCACATCCTGCCACTTCATTCCCTGCGCTTCTAATTCCTCTGAAAATCTGCTTACCACAAGGTGCAGGAAACTTCCTATATCAGGAGCTTCCAACTTCATAACCTTTCTTTCCCTGGCCTTCAATCCATATTGGACATAGTAGGAGAATGGACAGGACGCAAACCTCTCCAGGCGGGATACGCTGGAATAATGGACATTTCCATAAAGCCTGTTTATCTTTTCTCTTCCGAGAGGCTTCTCTTCATTGGTGTAATATAGACCATGAACCACATTCTTCAGTTTATCCTTCCACTGGTCATTGTTCAGAAACCATAGATAAACTTCCTTCCATATGGATGCATTCTTATCATCCTTAATAAGATTTCTTAAGAATCCTACAAGATAGTTAAAGGATGGAAGAGGCGGACCTATAAGACTCAAGGTTTCCCCTTCTCCAATAACAGTGCTTTCAACCACCATCCTGGGGAATATCTTCTTCAACCTGCTTATTACATAGGAAGGTCTCAAGGCTTTGCCTTCATGATCTGCCACGGGATAGCTGAGTCTCACATATTTTCCGGCTTTGGTCAGGGTTGTGTAAAGAAGATATTGCTCCTGGAAAGCCTTTGTCTTTGTGTCCAAAGCAAGTTCCAATCCCAGGGATTTTAAAAGCTCCCTATCTCTGTCGGAAAGCATTCCCTCATCTTTGGCTGCTGCCGGAAATACCCCGTCATTAACTCCGAGAATAAAAAGTGAATGAATTTCATGGCTTCTCCACCTATCTACGCTTCCAACCAGCAGCTGATCTGATGAATGAGGTATGATTCCCATATCGTATTGTGCAAAACCTATATTCAAAAGGCTGAAAAAATGGTCCAGATCCATCTTTTCATCACCGCTTATCTCAACTACCTGATCCAATACCTGAATTATTACATCCCATATCTGCTTGTACTCTTCTGCAATTTCAAGTTCCCCTCTCTGGGTGTACTTCATCATCAGCTCTTCCACTCGTTCAGGTATGCCTATTTCACATAGGAATTCATAGAGGCATTGACACATTTCCCTGGCTGACCTGGCTTTTTTGAATTCTTCCTTCAGCCTTATCAGCGGTGCTGTTATATTCTGCCTTACTGTGTTAACCCTATCTATCACTTCTTTTTCTTCTACTGCAAGCTCTTCATCTCCAAAGGAATAGTTAAGCCTGTATTCCCATTGCTGCTGGCTGTACCACTGACTTCCCCTGATTCCATTTGCCAGCACATAATTCTCCAGTAAATCCACATCTGCTCTGTCTACGCCTGTAAGCCCTGTCTTCAGATATCTGAATACACTCTCGTATGTAAAATTCTTCTGTATTATTCCAATGGCAGACAGCACCAGCATGGCCAAAGGATGATCTGCCACTGCCCTCTTCTTGTCTATGAAAAATGGTATATCATATTGGGTGAATATGATTCTCACCAACTTCTCATAGCTGTCCAGATCTTTTGTAACCACCGCCATGTCCTTGTATCTTAGCCCCTTGTCTCTGCAAAGGCGTATTATTTCACGGGCCACCGTTTCCACTTCGCTGTATGGATTTGCAGCACACATTATGCCCAAGCTATTGGTTTCATCCTTATATACTGTATAAGGATAGGAAAAGAAATTCTTCTCAAGGTGTGCCATCGTAATGTTCTGAGAAAATCTTACCGGAACTTCTCCTTCCATCCTCACAGGCTTATCTACCTGCACTCCCAACTCCTCTGCTATTTTCATCAAGCGGCTGCAGGTATATTTGGTAGGAGAAAATACATCCACATCCTGTATCTTTTCCTGATCTATGAGACAATCTGTACACAGGCATACATTGACACGGTTGCACAGATTCAAAAGCTTCTTTATTACCTCGTACTCCTGAGGCGTGAAACCTGAAAACTCGTCGATCCATATTTCTGCATCTATCAGCATTTTACTTCTGTCTATTCTTTTAGCCAGTATAGTAAGGTCATCGTCAGTATCTATGTATCTGTAATGAACCATTTCTTCATATCTTTTATATATGAGGCTCAAGTCCTCCAGCTTATCTTTGAGAAATCTGTCCTCTACCTGTCCTTTGGCATTATCAAGCAAATCCGGACTTACATTGTATCTTTTGAACTCACTGAGTATGCTTGAAAGCCTGTCTATAAACCCTCTCTGGCCTGCTGCTCTGCCAAAGGCTCTGAAGTTGCCTTTCTCTTTTTCCAGTATGCTGTATATGATCATAGCCTTGCCTGCTGAATTCACATGCTGTCTGGCGGCTCCTCCCACTTCGTCAAGAACCCGGCGGGCAAGACCCTTAAAGCTCATAACCTCTGCTTCTCCGATACCTGATGCGCCTAATGCCTTAACCAGGTTTCTTTCTGCCTCAAGGGTAAACTGCTCAGGCACCATCAGTATCAGCGTCTTATCAGGATATTGAGCTTTAGCTCTCTTTATATCTTCTATGCAAAATCGGCTTTTGCCTGATCCGGCTCTGCCATATATTATCCTCAGGCTCATACAATCACCAACCTAGTCTTTTTATCAATTATATCATATAGACTGTCCGAATGTTGACAGTCAATCATAACAAAAAAACCGGCATTTACCGGTTTTAATATTCTATTAGCATTGTTGGCCATTGGGTTTATCTTTTTTCTTTTTGGCTGCTTTCATTTCTGCATCCTTTATATTTTCAGCAACTCTGAATTTCACAATCTTGCTGACTAATTCATAGGGTATTGGTTTATTCAGCGGAAACTGGATTGCTCCTTTTGAGCATTTATATTCCGTCAGTTCATCCTTGAATGCTTCAACTCCGCTGGGAGCAGGATAAAAACCAATATGATTCTTATGAACTGCAAAATGAACCAGGTTGCCATGTAAAATAAAAGTGGGCATTTGCCAGCTCATGCTTTCCTTAGCGTTTGGCGCCAGTTCTTTTATGATATTTCTTAAGTTCTGAAGCTTTTCTTGTATTTCGGGTGGATACTGCAGAATATACTCATCTATGGATTCAATTAATTTTTTGCTTTCTTCCATAATCTCCCCTCCTTTTGCAATAAGCGTATCATTTGTAAACATTTAATCACCTTTTGAATTCCCATGCTGTCTGGCGGCTTCCTCCTGTCTTACCTAAAATCATGAGAGAAAAACCCTTGTTTTTCAATTATATCACATAGCCTGTCTCAGGTTTACAGTAAAATATAATAATGCAAATTCTTGGTATATTAAAACTGGAATAACAGGTTAGTTTATTATATAATTTTTCTATATACTATGGATGGGGGCAATTAATTATGGAAAACATTATAGAAATCAGAAAGAATACTGATATTGGCCAAACTCCAGAGATAGCCACCTGCAGAAACGATACGCTTAAGCTTTTTGCCATGCTGACTATGTTAATAGATCACATTGGATATATGTTTTTCCCTCAATATAGAATATTCAGGACCATAGGAAGACTGGCTTTTCCCATTTTCGCATATCAGCTGAGTATAGGCTATGTGAAAACATCAAATTTAAAAAAGTACTCTACACGCCTTCTAGGCTTTGCATTCATATCCCAGATACCCTATTCCTTTTTTTCACCTGATCTGAGCTTTGAGCCATTGCATCTTAACATAATGTTTACACTATTGTTGGCGTTGGGTGTACTTTATGTATATGATTTGGGTATTGCTAAGTTCAATGCTTTTAAAGATAGCAGGAATTATAAGGATTTATTGCTGGCAACTGCTTACTTCCTATGTATATTTGCAGCTTTAATAATACCAGAGCTTTTGGAAATAGCATCAGGAGGAAAATTTCGTATAGAGTATGGAATATACGGGTTATTAATTATATTGCTTTTCCACATATACAAGGAGAAAAAAGGTTCAATGTTTATCAGCCTTGTGTTTATTTCGTTTCTCTATGCATACCTTACAGGTGTAAAAACATTTGTTCCAAATTTTTCGGGTTGGACAGAGAAATTGAGAAGTGCATGGCTCTATTCGTTAAACTATAAAATGATTTGGGAGAGGATAGCAAACTACAGAAACGGACTGATAAACCTTGAAGGATTCTTTTTTCAGTCCAGAGCCATATTCTCATTAATACCTATCTATGCTATTGAGTCCAGGGGTACAAAGGTGAGAATTAACAAATATGTAGGATATCTTTTCTATCCTGTACACATAACCATATTATTGTTAATAGCAAAGTTCCTATAATGGGAACCCCTTGACATTTAAATACCTCATGTTATACTAAAACTAACCGTTAACTGAAGTTAACATTTTATTTTGTCTTATTTTATAGTGTTATAACTATGCCACGAAGGCATATGCTTTCTCAAAGGAAGCATTTGTTTTGTGGTATTTTTTATTTTGGGAGGTAGTTCAATGAAGAAATCATCAACATTAAAACTGGTTCTTGCAGGACTTTTTACAGCTATGGGAGTTGGGCTGCCGATAGCCTTTCATGCTTTTTCTCTATCTGGCACCATCTTTCTGCCTATGCATATACCCGTATTGTTATGCGGGCTTATATGCGGCTGGAGATACGGAATGATTACAGGAATTATAGTACCTATACTATCCAGCTTCCTGACAGGTATGCCGCCTCTTTATCCCGTAGGAGCAGCAATGGCTCTGGAACTGGCTGCTTACGGAGCTATTATTGGAATATTGGCTGGAAGAATGAATGTAATAGCTGCACTTATTGGGGCCATGCTTGGAGGCAGAGTTGTGCTGGGCATTTCAAATGTAGTTCTCATGGGCTTAGCAGGAAAATCCTATACTTTTTCTGCATTTATAGCAGGTGCCTTTATAACAGCTCTCCCTGGAATCATCCTGCAGCTTGTACTTATTCCTGCAATATACTTAATTCTTAATAAAACCAATATACTTGAGAAAGTGGCATAACCATGTTACAACAGCAATTCTTTTCTGAAATTACTCAAAGAATTGACAGTTTACTGGCTCAGAGAAAGGAAATAACGGTTGCAATAGACGGCATGAGCGGCAGCGGAAAAAGCACCTTGGCTGGTGATTTAAGCAAGATTTATGATTGCAATGTCTTTCATATGGATGATTTTTTTCTCCGTCCTGAGCAAAGAACAGCAGAAAGAATGCAGGAAATTGGAGGAAATGTAGATTATGAGCGTTTCAGTCATGAAGTTCTTGAAAAGCTGAAAAAAAATCAGGAGTTTTCGTATCAGATATATGACTGTTCCCAGGGGAGACTGACAGATTACATCAAAGTCTCCCCTAAAATGCTTAACATAGTAGAAGGTGTATATTCCATGCATCCTACTCTAAGGGATTATTATGATTTAAAGATTTTTTTATGTATTGATGCAAAAACCCAAGTTCAAAGGATTCTTGAGAGAAGCGGCGAATATATACTGCAGAGATTTATTAATGAATGGATACCCATGGAAAACGAATACTTCTCAAAGATGAAAATCCCTGAAACATGTGATTTGATATTTACCTGTTATTAATAAGTTGGTCCACAGTTTCTATGGCCTGCTTAATATATTCTGACATAGGCAGATCCTGAGCTCCTACCACATGGCTGTTGCATTTGTTAACAGGAATCAGTATTTTTTCGGCTTTGCTCTGTCCTATGGCCTTAGCCATGGCAGGGGTAACCTCGCCTAGCATTGAGTCAGCTATAACAATACCTATGGGACCTATAATTATATCAGCATCTTTGCTTGCAACCACCACTGGATTTTCACCTGTGGCTCCATAGTCGGCTCCGGCCTTCATCATGGCTGCAGTAGCTATGCTGTTGGTACCTATAGCTATCAACTGAAGGGAAGGGTATTTTTCTTTCAACTGCTCCACAATCATCTTCCCCATTTTTCCACCTTGTCCGTCTATTATCACTATATTCATTTGCTTATGCTCCTTTCTCATGAAATTCCTTTCTTAAGTCATTCTGAGCATAGAAATTATATCCACAGAAGCTTTATTTACCTAGATTTTAGCACAGCTTTTACTCAAATCATAGTTGTAACACAAAATTCAAAATGGCCAATTACAAGTTCATGCAGTTCATGGATGTCCATTGTGGACTGTTTTCATAACCATTGTATATTATCTCCTGAATTTGAAAAACTACATTTAAATCTAAATCTTCATATTAAGGAGGTTCTTTATGCGAGAAGGATTGATCCCTGCAATACTAGGTGCTGCAGTTACAGCCACAGGTACTGCTATGAGGGTCCGAGACATGCGTAGGCATGGTATGACCAAAAGGGATACAAGGGTAGCAATTGGAGCAGGCCTCATAGGTTTAGGTCTCGCCCATATAGCACTCGGCAGCATAGACCTTCTTCAAGATGAAAGATCTTAGATTGGAAATGCGGGGCTGGTCTGCCCCGCATGGATTTTTATTTACCCAAAACCATATCTGCTTTTTTCAATGTCTCTATTATCGGCAGCTTCTGAGGACATGCCGATTCACATTTACCGCACTCAACACAAAGGGACGCAGATTGATTTCCTTCCTTAAGCTTTCTGTACATATCCTTAGAGTATTCCTCTGTGCCATACATGTAATAATCGTTATATATTTCAAAATTATATGGAATCCATACCTTGTTGGGGCACGGCATGCAGTATTCACAGCCGGTACAGTCTATTGCTGTTCTGGATCGGAATTTCTCAGCCGCTTCTTTTATCAAATCCAGCTCTTCCTGGGTTAATGAACCAGGCATTGCATCTTCTGCAGTTTTTATATTCTCCTCCACTTGTTTCATATCGCTCATACCGCTCAATACCACTGCCACTTCCTTATGATTTAAAACCCATCGCAAACCCCATTGGGCTGGAGTTCTTTTCACTGCTGCCTTATCCCATATATCCTGTATTTCCTTTGGAGGTGTTTTAGCAAGCTTTCCGCCTAGTAAAGGCTCCATGACTATAACAGGAATATTCTTGGAGGCTGCATATTCCAATCCTTCGGTGCCTGCCTGATAATCTTCGTTCATATAATTATATTGTATCTGGCAGAAATGCCAGTCATAGGCGTCAATTATCTCTTTAAACACGCTTACATCATCGTGAAAGGAAAAGCCTATGTGCCTGATCCTTCCATCCTTTAAAGCTTTATCCATAAAATCAAGAACATTTAATTCCTTTATCTTTGTCCATCGTTTTCCATTGAGACTATGCAAAAGATAAAAATCAACATATTCTACATCCAGTTTCTGAAGCTGTTCATTCAGGTATTTGTCAAAATCCTCATATGTATTGACAAGCCATACCGGCAGCTTGGTAGCAATTTTAACCTTTTCTCTGTAACTATCCTTCAGAGCCTTACCCACTAATATTTCGCTGTTGCCTTTATGATAGTTATAGGCTGTGTCTACATAATTAACCCCGTTATCAATAGCATATCTGATGAGCTTTATGCTTTCCTCTTCCTTAATATTGCCCTGATCTCCTCCATCTACAGGAAGTCTCATTGCTCCAAAGCCCAAAACAGAAAGTTTTTCTCCCAGTTTATCAAATACTCTGTACTGCATAGTTTAACCCCCTTTGTTTATTATGCCAACATGTTTACATATAAACTTTAACACATATAGATGGGCTTTTCTACAAATAATAAGGCTTCCCTTTAAGCATTTTTATGCTTAAAGGGAAGCAATTCTACAAGGTGAGACAGGGAGAACCGTCCCCGGTGTCTCATACTCTTTCGACTTTCATTCCTGTCATGTGGCCGTTCAGATCCTGCTTCTCAAAGCTATCGTCCTTGACACGCTCCACAACATCAGCCAATGTTTCTGTCATTATATAATCCTTGTGAATTTCAACAGCTTTGGCTATTTCATCATCGCCGTCATAGTATATTCTTATTCTGTCCAGCACTTCAAAGTCATTGTTCTTTCTCATCTGCTGCACCTTGGATACGAACTCTCTTGCGTAACCTTCATCCAAAAGCTCCTGGGTAAGAGTTGTTTCCAGTATTACAAACAGATTGTTTTCCATGGCTACCGTAAAGCCTTCCTTGGCTGTTATGGTAATGAGAACATGATCCTTAACCACGTCAAGGGTTTCTCCGTCAACCTCAAGCTTGAGAGTTTCACCTGCTTCAAGCTTCTTGACTGCTTCTGCTCCGTCTACCTCTGCCAAGCCTTTAGCCAGCAATTTGATCTTTGGACCAAATATGGGGCCGGCTACCTTGAAGTTTGGCTTCAGGCTGAATTCCATATATTCATCAAGATGCTTAGCAAATACTACTTCTTTTACATTCAGCTCTTCCTGGAGCAATGGAACAAGATCCTTTATCAGTTCTTCATATTTGCCGTCTATCAATACTTCAGAAATGGGCTGTCTTACCTTAATCTTTACCTTTTCTCTAGCGGCTCTGCCCAGGCTTACCAGGTCTCTTACAAGGTCCATCCTTTCCTCAATATGAGGTTCCAATAGTTCCTTATTGGCTACAGGATAATCCGCCATATGCACTGACAGCTCTCCTGTAAGGTCTCTGTACATTTCCTCTGCCATAAATGGTGAGAAAGGAGCAATCACCTTGGTCAAGCCAACAAGTATTTCATAAGTTGTATTGTAAACAGCCTTTTTGTCATCTGTTAATTCTGTTGCCCAGAATCTTCTTCTGGATCTTCTTATATACCAATTTGAAAGATCTTCGTTTACAAAGTTCTGAATCTTCCTTACTGCCTTTGTCAAATCATAGATGGACATTTCATATTCGATTTGAGCCAGTAGGTTATTGTACTTGGAAAGTATCCATCTGTCCAGTTCAGGTCTGTTTTTATATTCTATGAAGAAATCCCTTGGGTCTATATCATCTGTGTTTGCATATAGAGTAAAGAAAGAGTATACATTTCTCAATGTTCCAAAGAACTTGCTGAGGATTTCCTTAAGGCCGTCTTCATCAAACCTAGTAGGTGTCCAGGCAGGAGATACATAAAGTAGATACCATCTAAGCGCATCGGCACCGTATTTGTCAAACATCTCAAAGGGATCAACTGTATTGCCTCTGGATTTTGACATCTTATGGCCGTCCTTATCAAGTATCAAATCATTTACCAATACCCTCTTGTAAGGAGAAGTTCCCATTACAAAGGTGGATATTGCCATAAGTGAATAGAACCATCCTCTTGTCTGGTCTATGCCTTCACATATGAAATCTGCTGGGAACAACTCATGGAAGTTTTCCTTATTCTCAAAAGGATAGTGATGCTGTGCAAAAGGCATGGAACCACTATCGAACCAGCAGTCAATAACCTCGGAAACCCTTGTCATTGTGCCGCCACATTTATCACATTTCAGATGAACCTGATCCACATAAGGTCTGTGCAGTTCAATGCTTTCATCTATATCTTCTATTGCTCTTTCAACCAACTCTTTTCTGGAACCTACGGAAGTGATATGCCCGCATTCACATCTCCAGATATTCAAAGGTGTTCCCCAGTATCTGTTTCTTGATAGAGCCCAGTCATTTACATTTTCAAGCCAGTTGCCGAATCTTCCTTCACCTACATAGTCCGGATACCATTCAACCTTCTTGTTGTTTTCAACCAGCTGATCTCTCAGCTTAGTCATTTCTATATACCATCCGGGTTTAGCATAATACAACAGTGGTGTCTGGCATCTCCAGCAATGAGGATAGTTATGGGCTATCTTTTCTTTCTTATAAAGCTTTCCTTGCTCTGCCAGCCATTTTATTATGTCCAGGTCCGCATCCATTACAAACATGCCTTCCCAAGGCGTTGTTGTGAATTTGCCTTGTTCATCAACAGGCTGCAATACGGGAAGATCATATCTCTTACCTGTATTGTAGTCGTCTTCACCAAAAGCTGGAGCAGTATGAACTATACCGGTACCGTCTTCTGTAGTTACATAATCTGCAACAGTTACATAAAATGCCTTCTTGTCGGCTTCTACAAAGGGCATAAGCTGCTCATATTCGATGTATTCCAAATCCTTACCCTTGATTTCTTCCAATACTTCAAAGTTCTCTCCCAGAACCTTTTTGGAAAGATGCTTTTCCACATAATATACTGTATCGTCCTGTTTAACCTTTAGATATGTTTCTTCAGGGTTTACCGTCAACGCAACATTGGATGGAAGAGTCCAGGGTGTAGTAGTCCACACCAGGAAGTATTCATCCGCATCTTTTCTCTTAAACTTAACTATTACAGTATTTGTTTTTACTTCCTTATAGCCTTGTGCAACTTCATGGGAAGCCAATCCTGTACCGCAGCGGCTGCAGTAAGGCAATATCTTGTGTCCTTCATACATGAGGCCTTCTTTGAAGAATTTATCCAGTATCCACCATTCAGTTTCAATATAATCATTGTCCAATGTTATATATGGGTTATCCAAATCTATGGAATATCCCATTCTCTCTGTCATTTCTCTCCACTGTTTTTCATAAGTAAATACTGATTCACGGCATTTTTCGTTGAATTCTGCTATTCCGTAATTCTCAATCTCTTGCTTGTTGGAAAGCTTCAACTGCTTCTCAACTTCTATTTCAACAGGCAGCCCGTGAGTATCCCAACCTGCTTTTCTTTTTACCTGATGCCCCTTCATGCTTTGGTATCTGCATACAGAGTCCTTCAGAGTTCTGGAGATTACATGGTGTATTCCAGGTCTGCCGTTGGCTGTTGGAGGCCCTTCATAGAATATAAAAGGTTTTGCCCCTTTTCTATTTTCAACAACTTTGTTGAGAATGTCTACTTCTTTCCAAAACTTAGCTATCTCATTTTCTCTCTCTGCTACCGGTTTCTCTGAAAGAGGTTTAAACTTCATTCGACTCATCTCCTTGCATATATATTATAAATTAAAAACCCTATGGCAAAAGCCATAGGGACGTTTGGACACGCGGTACCACCCTCATTACAGCCCAAAACAGGCTGTCACTCGGTAAATTTAACGCATTACTGCGGAATGCCCTACTAAGCTTCAGGCATCCGGCTCCAAGGTGATCTTCGTCAAGAGCTCTGCAGATAATCTTTCACCGGCCGATTATCTCTCTGAATGCATCATCTCCTGCTACTGTCCTCTTCACAGCCATTATAACAGATTTTTTCAGAATTAAGCATTATTGTACTCAATAAAACACATCTTGTCAATATATAGATTCTAACTAATATTAATTGTTAATATAACTATTTTTATTTGTTCCATACTATGTATTATTTTCAAAAATGAAACAATTTATGTTTCTGGAAGGAAATTGGAAACCAGTGTAGAATCATTTTTATTAATCGTTTCCGAGTTATGATGCCTAAGTTTTTATAATATGGCACATAACCGGCAGGGTATAAATAGAAATGTTTATACCTCCATACCTTGGAAAGGAAACGGCAATAGGCAGTTTCCTTCTTGGACTGCTTTTTATTTTATCATAATAATAAGGAATATTGTTATGAACAGGAAGTTTATATTTTTATCTCTTATTGCTATATTATCCTTTTTTGCCGGCATTATATCCTTCATGCCAACAGATGCCGGTGAATTACCTATTCTTAAAAATGAGGAAGACCAGGAAACTGGATTTGCTGTGTTTACTGAAGATGGCGATATTCTCTATGTAAATAACATCGAAAGTATCGAAAGAAGCATCACAGGCAGCATTACGGTCATTGCAGATGGTATCAAAATTTCTAATCCCATTGGCATAGTCGAAAATCCACCTTCAAAAAGCATCATGTCAATAAAGGACAAGGTTATAAAATCTCTCAGTAGTAATAATCAAGTTCTTATTATATATATAGACGGGCTGGGCTATAACCTATACAGAAAAGCTCTGGATCTTGGTATTATACCTTACCTTGAGTCATTAGGCAAAGCTGAAAAGGCTTTGACAGTCTATCCCACCATAACCGATGTAACCTTTGCAGCCATGGTTACAGGAATCACACCCAAATATACAGGCATACATAGCAGAGAAAAGAAGTTACTTGAGGTATCAACAATATTTGATGAAGCAGCAGCGATGGGCAAAACCTCAAAGGTAATAGAAGGCAATATGCAGATCATCACAGATGAGGTAGAAACCCTTCTGAATATAGATGAAAACGGCAACGGCACCATTGATGACGAAATATACAATGTGGCTCTGGAGGAGCTGAAAGACCCTCAAGATGTACTGCTGGTACACTTCCACTCCTATGATGATTTCGCTCATAAATACGGTCCAGGTTCAGATGAAGCTTTAACCCAGCTTGGTATTCTTGATTCTTATATAAAAGACCTATTGGATAATTATGATGGAGATGTGATTATAACAGCAGATCATGGAATGCATGATGAAGGTGAATCCGGTGCTCACGGTACCTTCTCTGAATCTGATTTGTTTATACCTATATGGACCAGGGTATCCCTCTGATGCATGGCACGCGGTACGAGGTGCTAAGGTATTCCTTATAGGTCATTTTGAAGAACACGGATTTACACGGCGGTAATCACGGATTAACACGGCGGGGTTTTTTAGAACACTAAAAGACACTAAAGGTTCACTAAAATACACTAAAGGGTTCATGAACAACTATTGTATTTTAGAGAGCTATAGAACTACTTGTGACCTTTAGGTTATCAAAGCGAACTTTTATATCTGAAGCACATATGTATATTGTATCTTTGGACACTGAAGCATCTTGAGGATAATCATATGTGCAAGCGAACATATTTATTGATTTTTCATTAACTCTTAGCGAAATATCCTTAGAAAAATCGTATGGGCAGCATGGAGGCTGCCCAAGCCTTCCAGGACATGGAGGGCCTTTGGAAGGCGCTAGATTTTTCTTGGGATATGAGCTTTAGAGTTAACATAATCAATACCTTTGTGGGCTGCACATATGATTATCCCCGGTACAACAGCAACTTTATATGCAGATTAATACATGCTTTAAAAAGCAAAAAATCAAAAAAGCAGGTGGCATATGAGCAAGTTTTTTAATAGATTTTCCATGTATGAGCTGGTGGTCATATCATTGACTGCGGCCTTAGGAGTTGGAATAAAACCTATAATAGTTCCCCTGGTGCATATAATTACAGGTCCACTGTACATTCCCGGCGGTGCTGCTGCCGGTGGCTTTTACATGCTCTGGCTGGTATTGGGACTGGGCATAACAAGAAAGATAGGTACCGGTACCCTTATAGGATTAATTCAGGCTTTGCTGGTTATGATCACAGGAGTGTACGGAAACCACGGAGCCGTAAGCCTGATAACATATACAATACCGGGATTGTTTGTAGATATGGGAGCGTTGCTATTGGGGAAGAATTATGCCACACCTTCAGGCTTTTTCATCCTTGGCCTGTTGGCAAATATCTCTGGAACCTTCCTGTCATCCATGGTCTTTTTCAGGCTTCCTCTTATACCTTTGCTTCTATCCATCAGTGCCGCATCTCTATCAGGAGGCCTTGGAGGACTTATTGCATATAAGATAATGATTACAATAAACAGACAGGGTGATATATATGAAAAATAAGAAGTTGATAATGGTCATTGGAATATTGGCAGCTATTACACTGGTTTTAGGTTATATAAACATAAAAAGCATAGACAAAACAGGGGCTGAAGATGGCACTATAACCTTCAAATGGGGAGAAAACATTTCATCCTTAAGCTTTGAAGAAATCACTGCCATAGAAAATCATGAGTTCAAAGCTATAGAAGATACCTCCACATCAGGTCCTGCTTCAAGAAAGTTTAAAGGAGCATTTCTCAAGGATGTGCTTAATAAGGCAGGCATAGATGATTCAGTCTTAGAGTCCGCTAAAAAAGTGATAGTTAAGGGGTTGGATGGTTACGTCATAGCCTTAGCTGCTCAGGAGGTTTTAACTGATAATATTTACCTTGCCTTTGAGAAAAATGGAAAGCCTTTGGGAAATATGAAAAACGGAGGCAGCGGTCCATTTCAGCTTATTACTGTTTCTGATGCTTTCAGCCAGCGCTGGTGCAAATATGTGACTGAGGTAAGCATAGAATGAAGCCAATTATTGAAGTAAGAAACCTAACATTCAGATATTTTAATAACGGTCCCCTTATACTGGATTCCATTGATTTGGATATAGAAAAAGGCAGCATAACATCTATCGCAGGCTTGAGCGGTTGCGGCAAAAGCACTCTGGCTTTCTGTCTCTGCGGTGCTATTCCTAAGAGTATGCCTGGCATAATGGAAGGCAGCATTTTAATTGATGGGAATGATATAAAGCAGCTAACACTCCCAAATCTGGCCAGGAAAATTGGTATGGTCTTTCAGGATGTAGACAACCAGCTTTTTTTGCCCACGGTGGAATCTGAAATAGCCTTTGCTCCTGAAAACCTTTGTCTACCCTATGAAGAAATTGAAGAAACCATTAATAGAATTACAAGTCTGCTTAGCATAGAACATTTGCGTTATAAAAATCCCTCCCACCTTTCCGGAGGAGAAAAGCACCTGGCTGCTATAGCTTCGATTCTAAGTCTTGATCCAGATGTAATAATACTGGATGAAGCGTTGTCAGAACTGGACAGGGAAAATAGAGAACTGATAATAAATGTTATTAAACTCCTCAATAAGGCAGGGAAAACAATCATTATTATAGATCACAACATTAATAACCTGATGTTAGCTGATACCATTCTACTCATGAGAAATGGCAGAATTGAAGATAGAATTGAGGTAGATAACAGCCATGAGCTTTTACAAAACAGACTCTCTCACTTTTTCTTACAACCATAGAAATAATCTGTTTGAAAATCTGAGCCTTCTCATAGAAGAAAACGAGCATATAGGACTCATAGGACCTAATGGCTGCGGCAAAACCACCTTGGCAAAGCTGATGCTGGGAATCCTTAGCCCCACTGGTGGAAAAATATTTTTAGAGGGCACAGACATAAGAAATTTGTCTCTATCCAATATAGGTGGCAAGGTAGGCTATGTATTCCAGAACCCGGACAAGCAGCTCTTTTGCCCCACTGTCTGGGAACAGATGACCTTCAGCTATAAGTACGGCAGCCAATCCTTCCAGGAGAACATTGAGGATAAAATAAATTATTACCTGGAATTATTCGATCTTGCAAAGAATAAAAATGCCTCTCCCATGGCTTTGAGCAGAGGTGAAAAGCAAAGGCTGGCTTTGGCTTCAGTGCTGTCCAGAGATGTGAAGTTTCTGATATTGGATGAACCTACCACCGGACTTGATTTATTGCGCAAAAAGCAGCTGGAAAAATGTCTGGTGACATTGAGGGATGAGGGAAAGGGCTATATGATAATAAGCCATGAAGGAGATTTTCTGGACAAGCATATAGACAGACTTCTTACCCTTAGTCCGAAAGGAGTTGAAGTCAGTTGATAAGCCTTGATCCCCGAACCAGAATCTTCATAGTCCTCATTATTTCTTCTGCTGCAATAATATTTAAAGATTTAAAAGCTCTTATGCTTCTACTGCTTTTGACATTGCTTTTATGCAAGCTATTGTCCATATCCTTATCAGGCACAGTTAGAAAGCTTAGAAAGCTATGGTATTTTTTCATTTTACTAACCTTGATTCAAAGCTTTTTTACCCATGGCGGTGATACCTTATTAGCTTTAGGCGGCTTAAGAATTTTGACTACAGCAGGCTTGGAGGCAGGTATTTCTATAATTCTGAGGATGTCCATAATAGTTTATTCAGCCATGATTATAGCTTCCTCTTCTTCCATGGATATAGTATACGGATTGACAGCAATGAAACTGCCTCAGGAGATTGGCTTTATGGTTCTTCTTGCCATAAAGTTTCTGCCTTTAATAAGAGAGGAATTTTTCGACTCCATTACTGCAGTTCAATTGTCAGGCATCGATTTAAAGAAAATACCCCTGGGGAAAAAGCTTTCCCTGTATACGTACATATTAACTCCTTCCGTCATTAAAGCTCTGAACAGGGCAAGATATATATCCCTTTCCATGGAATGCAGAGGTTTCAGGACATATCCTGCAAGAACCTTCTACAGAAGGCTTAAAATGAAAGCAGCAGATTATTTCACAATACTGGCCGCATTGGCATCTATCATTGCAATATTTTCATTAAATTAAGGGAGGCAGAATGGATGAAGATAGTATCCGTCTATGGATATTCAAAATCAGGCAAGACCACCACTGTGGAATGCCTTATAAAAGAGCTGAAGAAGAGAAATTATACCGTTGGCACGGTAAAGGAGATACATTATGAGTCCTTTGCCATAGATGTAGAGGGTTCAAATACAGACAGACATAAAAAAGCAGGTGCTGATCTTGTAACAGCCAGAGGACTTTTCGAAACAGATATACTTTTTCAGCGTAAATTATCAATGCCGGAAATATTGAAATTCTACAATCAGGATTATGTAATACTAGAAGGTGTCACTGATTTTGATGTGCCAAAGATTCTCTGCGCTGCTTCTCTGGAGGATGTGAAAGAGAGAATTGATGGAAGTGTCTTTGCATTAAGCGGTGTCATCAGCAATAATATAAGCCGGTTTGACAACCTCCCTGTAATAAATGCAGTTACTGAGGCAGATAGATTGGCAGATCTGATGGAGAAAGTTGCATTGGATTGGGAGTCGGAATAATGGATATGGAGATTCTTGGAAGATTCTACAGCAAGCGAAATCAGGTATACAAGATAAGATATAATGATGGCAGCAATAAACTGGCAGTTATGAAGAAATACGATTCCAATAATCATAAGCTGCTGGAAACCGAATACGAAAATATGAAAAAGCTTATGGACCATGGTATATCTATACCCAGAGTAATCTATAAAGACAACTGCTGCCTTATAACAGAATATGTACATGGAGACTTGGTCAATGACTTGGTGGAAATGCTGGATATGGGAGACTGGATTGATAAACTTGCTTTATGGATGGCTAACTTCCATCGTATCTCTTCCTTAAAGGGAAACCTCCTGAAGGGAGATGTGAATCTGAGAAATTTCATATACAGCCAGGGCAGCATCTTTGGTTTGGATTTTGAAGAACTTGATTATGGAGACCCTAGAAAAGACTTGGCCAACATATGCTTTTTCATTCTTACCAACAAGCCCTCTTTTAAAAAGGAAAAGCATATAATGGTCAGATCTTTCCTCCATAGCTACGAAAAATATTCAGGTAATAAGCTTGAAGGCATGGCCAGATATCTTCTATGGAGCAGGGAGGAGGCCAAAAGACGAAGATCAGTTAAAACAATTCCATAATATTGCATTGTTAATATTTTAACTTTATAATCTAAGTATATACTTCTAGAATTTAACAACACATCAGTACTCCGATTTTATTCTTCTAAACAAGCAAGGCCTTGTATGAAGGATAAAACGATAGGGTATTGCGGGAAACTGCAGTGCCTTCCAGTGCGAAAAGGAGTAATAACAGATTATTTAACTTCTTTTTGCACAAAAAGAAGTTTTTTTATTGCTGCGGAAAACTTTTTGAAAGGTGATGATAAAGAAACTTAGAAACTAATGAAAACAATTTTATATAATAGGAGGATGTAATATGAGTAATCTAAGACCAATGAAACTTTTCTTTAAAAAAGGCTTGTCCTTCGCACTAGTTTTTACTCTCATATTTTCTTCATTAGGGACCGTTGCATTCGGAGAAGCCTGGCAGCCAAAGACAGAACAGCCCATATTGGTGGTCACTGGCCAGGGTATCGGATTAGCCAATGAAAAATCCTATACCTTGGAAGAACTGAAAGCCATGCCCCAGACTACTGCTCTCTACTCTGCAATAAACACTACCCCCACCAAGAGCATATATCTGGGTAAGGGCGTTAAGGTAAGGGATTTGCTGACCAAATCCGGTCTTTGTCAGGACAAATATGATTCTTGCAAGATTGGTTTCGTAGCTTCAGATGGCTATACAGTAACCTTCGATCCCGCTCACAAAGGAGACTCTACCACATCCAAGAAGCTTATAACCCCATCCTTCGGTACTGAAAGATACTATTTCCCCAAATTGAGCAGCGGTGATCCATCAGTCAAGGTACCTGTAGACACCATAATAGCATTTGACAGAGCTGGAGATAGAGGAAATCCGGATGTGATTCCTCCGGAATCTGCTCTGGAACCATTATCAAACAAGGACTATCCTCTGTTGATGGTAGGACAGCAGCATGTAGATGAACAGAATAATCCTCTCTTCAATAAGACCATACAGAAAATAGTTGTAGGAGAAGAACTGGCTCCAGTATTAAAGGTAGGCAGCAAGAGCTACACAAGAGCAGAATTGCTGCTTATGCCAAGGGTTAAAGGCAACTGGACCTACATGAAGAAAACCGGTCCTATGGCTGATTACTGTGTTGGAGTACCTCTAAAGGATCTTCTCTCCGGTTATGGAGATAATGACAAAGTAGAATTCATATCTGCAGACGGCTATAAAAATGACCCTGTAACAATAGCCGATATCAAAGACCCTTCAAAGCAATACATACTTGCATATGAAGCAGGCACAGATGCTAATGATGTAAAAGGAGTATTAGATACTGCTAAAGATGATCCAAGCATAGAAGGCTACTTCAGAGTTTACAGCCAGAATGGTTCCCTTATAAAGCTGGTAAATGAGATAAAGATAACTCCTGCTGCAGGAGGCATTGACTATTCAAAGAACCCATACAAGCACATAACAAACGGTGGCTTGCCAGGAGACACTCCCTATAATGTTGACACCATAACAGGAGCCACATTGACATTTGAAGGCCCAGGACTAGAAGCCAGCATACCTCTTTCCATAAGAGAAATGGAAAACCAGGATGCAGGCATATTCAGGGGAGATTACACCGATATAAGAGATGGAAAAGAGACTACATTAAAATATGAAGGTATAAGATTGGAATATCTCCTCAGAAATATGTCCTCAGGTGAGACAGGCATTAAGCTTACAAATACTGCATATAAGGTTCTTATAAAGAACAGAGTAAGGCAAACCATAGCAGAGTTTACTCTGGAACAGATTGCGCAAGCTGAAGCAGCCGGCAAACCCATCATTGTGGCCTATGGCACCGCCAATAAGGACGGCTCCAACGCAAAACCCTTTGTATATGATGGAGAAGCCGGAGCAGATGCTGCTTTAGGCAATGAAGACGGCTGCATAAAGCTGGTTTATGATAGATCAGTCTTCAATCAGGATCCTAACCCCAATTATACAAAGTTCGGCAATATGGCATATATCTATGTTGCTGAAAAAGAGACTCCCGGCTACAAGCATGACAAAGCGCCATACAACACTCCTGAAAACTCCGAATACATTATAACCATCACTGGAGATAAGCTGGGTAGAGAAGTCAACTATACGGTTAAACAGCTTGAAGATATGGTTAAATATGAAAATGGCAAACCTGCTGCTGACGGCATGGGTTACAGAGCTGAATACAGCCTATCCAATTCAACATATTGGTATGTAAACGAATACGAAGGCGTAAAGCTCTGGGATCTTTTGAAGAAAGCCGGCATACCTGAAGATATGGCAGTAGGTGTGGATTCAGAAACAATCGTTGAATTCTCTGCAACAGACGGATATAAGGATTTTGACAAGTTCACATTGGCCCAGATATCAAATCCAGAACTATTTGGCTACTATGAGAAAAATGCCGCCGACCAGAATGACGGCAAATATATCTCAAAACGCTCAGAAGATTTAAGATCTACAGGCTATCCTGTATTGGTGGCCTATGGTGTAAACGGATATCCATACGTAATTAAAAATACCCTTGATGGTTACAAGAGCGGACTTGGAAATGACGGCGGTCCTCTCAGAATAATCTCTGGCAAGATTGAATATCACCATGCCAATGGTTCAAAACAGGCAAAACTGCTTGATAAAATAATAGTTGGCAAAGATGTGAACTACAGCACACACAGCGGTAATCCTGACGCCGTATACAAGGCATTGGCTTCAGAAAAGTTGAATGTCACAGTTATAGGCATGGATGGGAATACCCTGAAAAATGCAACTTTCACTGTTGCGGATATAGAAAACATGATATATGGCACCAGTATTAAGAATACTGAAAAAGCAAAGGCTAAAGTAAAGAAGTTCTTTGATGTAAAGAAAGGCGACAGTGTTTACAGTGATCTTTATGAAGGTGTAGATTTAGCATACTTCCTGAAGGAGAAAGTAGAGATACCTGGAAATAAGGGAACAGTTACATTCTCTGATGATGAATCCAAGTTGACAGTTTCTCTGGATGAAATATTTGCCGGAGACAATAAATCTGCTCTTGCATTTGCTAAAAATGGAACTCCAATGGTAGCAGATAAAAACTCCGAAGGCTATGTAAGCTCCTATACTGACGGAACCGGTGAAAAAGTTAATGTTAAGAATGACGGTGGTCCATTAATGATAGTAATGCCCAATGCAAAAACATTGAGCAACGTTAAATCCATTACTATCAATTTACAGCCAGATAAATATGCACATATAGAAAGTCCTTATAAAGATCTGGCTAATAATACTTTGATAGTTGAAGGTCCTGGAACTAAATTATCAGCGCCTAAAACTTTCAAGGTTTCCGACATAGAAGGAAAGCAGAACATGGTTGTCACAGGCGATTACAACATAAAGAAAACTTCCTCTGAACAGCAGATTCGCTACAGAGGAATAGACATATACAGCTTCCTGAGATCAGAAGATGTAGGTCTTCAGTCAAACGCCAGCGAAGTAATATTTACAGCAGCAGATGGCAAAACACTGACCTTCTCATTGTCAGACGTGATGAAATCGGATTATTTAAACGCTGCAACCAAAGCTGCCAATCTGAAGATGATATTGGCCTATGGTTCCAGCAGTGTAGACAACAGCAATATAGATGACGGTAAACCTTTGGTAGTAGAAAAGGATTCTGCAGGTTATGATCCTGTATATAACAATTCAGGCGGTCCTTTATACCTTGTGGTTGGGCAAAAATCTGCAGATGATGTAAATTCTCAAAGCACTTTGAAAAATGTAATTAAGATAACCGTAAATGCTTCTGCTGCAACCAGCTGGAAGCATGACATGAGCCCAACATACAGCCAGTACTTAGATACCTACACACTGGAACTGGAAGGAACCGCACTTGAAAAACCAGTTAAATTTACTCTCCGTGAATTAGAAGCCATGGACGATATAATACTTAGAGACTCCTACACCTATATAGGTGAGCATGAGCATGAAGGTCTGGATTTGTGGAAGCTCATCTCTCAGAAGGCAGGATTGAAACCTGGAACAGAACTTACTTCTGTAAAGGTTATAGCTTCCGATGGTTTCTCAAGAGATGTTCTCTCAGTATTCGGCAGGGAGGCTCTTGAAAAAGGAATAGCTGATGGTCTGGATAGAAAGATAATCATGTTATCCTATGCAGCAGATGGAAACCCACTTGTAACCAACACAAGCAGCGATGGTTATACCAGCGGCAATGAAGGCGGCCCCATCAGAATGATAACTCATCTTAATCAGGGCGCTTGCCTGAAAAATGTAGCAAAAATTGTTGTAGACGGCAATTCAACAGGATCTTCTTCAGCAACCCCTTTTACAGATATAAAGGGCAACTGGGCAGAGAGCCATATAGAATATCTGTATTCAAAAGGAATTTCAAGTGGTACAGGTGCCAATACATACAGCCCAGGCAAAACTCTCAGCAGAGCCGAATTTGTAAAAATGCTGGTAAGCACATTAAAAGGTATTGATTTGAAAGAAGGCAAGGCAGGAATATTCAAGGATGTGGCTGATGGACAATGGTATACTGATTATGTTAACTGGTCTGGAGTAAAAGGTATAGTTGCAGGTGTTGAAAATGATAATTTCCGCCCCAATGATGCTGTAACAAGAGAAGAAATGGCTGTAATGATATATAACGCTGCCAAGATTATGAATATAGATTTAGGTACAAACGTTGAATATAAAGAATTCCCAGATGCTGCAAAGATAAGTGATTGGGCAAAGGATGCAGTAAAGGCAGTACAGCAGTCAGGCATAATAAACGGCAAACCTGACGGAAGCTTCGATCCTCAGGGTCTGGCTACAAGAGCTGAAGCTGCAAAAATAATTAGAATGTTCATGGATAAAATGTAGATATAAAAATTATGGAGCAGGCAGTGTAACTGCTTGCTCCAATCTTTACAACGGAGGTGGATTATGAAGACTATAAGTAAATTCTCATTGATATTGCTGGTAATAATATTATCTTTATCCCTATTGACATCATGCAAACCAGCAACTCCTTCCACTCCTACTGCTGATACACCTGCGGAAACATCATCTCAAACAGTAAATGGTGAAGAAAAGCCTAAGGAAACAGAAAGACCTTCTGAATATACTGCAAATCAAGAACAACCTTCAGAAGAAACATCTGATGAAACCCAAACAGAAATATCACCTGCTGCACCCGTATCTGCTCCTGCAGATCAAAAAACAGCAGATACTGAAAAAGCTCTCCAGGAGTCTCAGAAGACCTCAGAAGAATCACAACAACCAAAATCTGACGATAAAACTTCTCTGAACATAGAAGGTGCTGGCATAGAAAACCCCATGACGCTTTCTCTTGATGACCTAAAGTCCATGAAAGAAGCTTATTATGAAGATGACTATTTCTCTCTTAACAGTTACGGCACAAAAGAGTATTTCCATTTCAAAGGAGTAAAAATAAAAGCTATTCTGGATAAAGCAGTCCTTAAGGATAGTGCAGCCAATATCTCTTTTGTAGCATCTGACGGATACAAGCACGAAATGACTATAGAACAGGCTTTGAAGGAAGATTATATAGACGAACAGGATCCAAGCAAAAAGTACCCCGTAATCATTGCCTGGCATGAAAACGGAAATGATTATAACCCTGCCAAAGGCGCACCTTTCCGTTTGGTGATCGGGCAGAAAGAACCCGGTGATGTTAATAAACCACAATGGGTGCAGAACATCACAAGGATAATCATAGAGTAAGGAGTTTACTATGAAAAAGAATAATATATACATTCTAATGCTTCTTGTTCTAGTTTGCGCAGTGTCAGCTGCCTTGTGGATCAATAATGACACTCGTATAGAAAAAGCACTGATAAAAGAAATACTTCCACAGGCAGGAAGTATAAAACGAATAGACGGAGCCCTAGGTAACCCTGTCATCCATGACAACTTTCCTGCTATTGAGAAGGTTTACAGCATCAATGACATTCCTGCTGCCTTTATTGCTTCAGGAACAGGTTATGAGGGAGTCATAAAGACTCTGGTGGTCATGGATAATGATAAAAAGCAAATCGCAGGAATACACATACTTGAACAAGGTGACACACCTGATTATGCTGATCCCATCATGGAAAGCTGGTTTACTGACAGGTTCAAAAACCTTGGCTTGTTTGAATATCTCAATCGTGTGGTACTGGATCCTGAAAAACCTAATGATATAGTGCAGGTAACAGGAGCCAGCGTATCAAGCCAGGCAGTAATAAATAATGTCAACTCAGCCATAGGAGCCTGGAATTACCTGGTAAGCAATAGAACAATGGACCCGGTGGACAACTTCATATCCCAGGAAATGTGGCAAAAGGACGAAAACAGCTTCATGATATCCTGGCCAGAAAACAATTCCATAAGGGTTAACATTGAAGATTTAAAGACTTATCCTCAGGTAACAACAGAAACCATACTCCAGAGAACTACAGGAGTTAAGATACCAATTAAAGCAGAAGGTCCCCTTCTTAAAGATATATTGAAGAAACACGGTGTAGATATCAATGCCTATGAAGCCATCGGCATCACAGGCAGAGACAATTATTATACCATGGTCAGCAAGGACATTATCCAAAACAGGAATATAATACTTGGTATCAGATTTGACGATGAAGAAATACCCAGAGAGGAAAAGCCTGTAAGAATAGTAATTCCTGATGAATTCGGAGTATATTGGGTAAAAATGGTCAATAGGATTGATCTATATACTCACATTTCGCCAAAGGATATACAAAATGTTCATATATTCGATGCCCTGACCCGGGACATTGAACCCTACTACTATGAATATTACGGCAGCAAGGATGAATCCTACCTGGTAGGAAAGATATTATCCAAATTTGAATTCGTAGACGAGAACGGTTTCTTTACCATGGTTGGTTCAGATGGACTGGCTAAAAATGAAACCATCAGCATGGTTAGGGATAGATACTACATCAAAACTGGAGGAGACAACGCTCCGATGAACATAGGTCCTGCCTTCAAGCTGGGTATGAACGTGAAGGAAATGAGCCACTTCTCCACTACCATAGACGCTGTAATCTTCCCTCATGTTATAGCGAAAGTCATCGGTGAAGAAACAACACCTCAGGGCAAAGGAGTAAAACTGAAAGATACTTTAGAAGAGGCAGGCATGATTTTGAATAAAGATGAGACTCTCAAGATAATTGATACAAACAGCAGAGAATATAATGTTGATATTAATCAATTGGAAAACTCCTATCTGATACCCGTTGAAAACGGAGCCGATATCCTTATTGAAAATAGTATTATAAAAGATGTATTGAAAATTAGCAAGATAAAAGGTTAGGAAGAATAAGCCATGAAGAATAAAAAAACCAGAATTATGAGGATAAGCGTGCAAGCTGCAATATCAATCTTTTTGCTTCTTATCCTCATTCTCTATAACCTTTATACAAGTGAATTGATTGATTTCAAGCTTTTGAGCGTTGGAGATCTGAATCCCTATGGAGGATGGAACAGCCTGAAAGAATCTGTAACAGACAGCAGTTATGAATTTGAAGGCATAAGCAGAAGCATGGCATTGACAATAGCCATACTGGTTGCAGCTATTGTGGGAGGCAGATTTTTCTGTGGATGGATATGCCCTGTAGGAGCCATGCAGGATTTGTCTTCCTGGATTGGTAATAAAGCAGGAATACCTAGATATAAAGGTGTTGGCAAAAAACTTTTCTTCAATCCTCTGTATATCAAATATCCTATATTGCTTGCTGTCCTTATGTTATCCATATTAGGATATGGTGCATATTTAGCAGAGTTATCACCCTGGAGAGCCCTGTTGAACATTCCAAAACTGGTATCAGCATACAAAGAGATGTGGATAGGTTTTCTTGTAATGGTTGCTATAATCATATGTGCATTAATTGTACCAAGATTTTTCTGCAAATTCTTATGTCCTCTTGGTGCAGCTCAGACATTGCTCAGTTCCTTCAGCATACTCACGTTGAAGCATAATAAAGGCTGCGGTGGCTGCAATAAATGCCTGGAAACTTGTCCTGTCAGCATAAAAATATCAAAAGATGATGAAAATATATCACCGGAATGTATAAGATGCATGGACTGTATAGACAATTGCAGAATCACTACGGACATAAGCCTTGGATTGAAAATGGGAAAAAGAAAAATATCTCCAAAAGCTTATGCTGCTATGACAATGCTTCTATTCTTTGTGGTTTGGCTCGGCATGCCTAAACTGTGGGGTGGAAGCACTATGGTCAGCGGCATTGCTCTCAATAACCTGAAAGATGGAGTATATCAGGGTGAAGCCAAAGGTTTTGCAGCAAGAATCATTACTGAGGTAAGGATAGAAGGCGGCAAAATTGCAGATATAAAAGTTATTGACCATCATGAAAGCAAAGGCTGGTACGAAGAAGTCTTCATGATACTGCCAAAAGAAATTATACGAAAACAGAGAATTGAGGCAGATGTTATAAGCGGAGCCACAAAAACCAGCAAAGGATTCATAAAAAGCGTGGAAAGCGCCGTAAGAAAAGCCGTTGATACAGAAATATAAAGTCTCAATACAAAGCCTCCTGTTTTGTATAAAAAAGTGAAATATATGCAAAATAGTACTGGAGGTGTAGTATATGCAAATACAGTTAACACAAAAAGAAAGAATGTTACTGGAAGACCAGAAAAATCACGAGCAGATATGCATACAAAAGTATACAAACTATGCTAATCAGACTCAGTGTCCTCAACTGAAACAAATATTCAACAATCATGCTCAGATAGAAAGAAATCACCTTAATACTATCAATCAATTATTGAGCGGAAATCTTCCGCAGATGAACCAGCAGCAGAACATGGGCAATCAAGGTACTGCCGCCAATATGGGTAGCACGACAAATATGAGCAATACTCAGCAACCCAGTGCAACCAACAAGGATTCAGATATGTGCACAGATATGCTTATGACAGAAAAATATGTTTCAGGGGCTTATGATACTGCCATATTTGAATTCAAGGATCCCCAGGTACGTGATGTGCTGAACCACATACAAAAGGAAGAACAAAAGCATGGCGAAGCTCTCTTCAAATACATGGAAAGCAAAGGAATGTACAAAGTACAATAATTCATAAGCCATAAAAAGTACGAGGCCTTAATCAGAATGCCTCGTACTTTTATTTGCAATAAAGCATACAAAAACGGAATTATATGCTAAAATAAAGTTACAATATTTTGTATTGAAACTAATTTCAGGGGGGTCAAAACATGGCAAGGTTAGTAAAACATAAATATATGCTCATCACCATATTAATTACCGTCTTAACACTTTTTACTGCTGCAGGCTGCTCCCAATCAAATGATCAAATCCAGGTTTTAAACAACAAGATTTCTGAATCAGAGGAAAAAATCAAAGCGTTGGAATCCGAGATAGATCAACTTACTAAAGAAAAGGCTGATCTAATGCTTGAATTAGACTCCATAGGTGCACCTGAAAGAATCAAATACAAGAAAGGATATCAAGGCAATGTTACATTAACAGAGGATACCACTTTCAAGCTCATGCCTACAGGAATCTCTGAAATACTTGCCACCTTAAAGGCTGGTACCGTAGTAGAGGCATTAGCTGTAGCAGAGGTAACCACCTTTGATCCCTGCTGAACTATGCCTATTCAAACCCAGGATTGGGTTTTAATAGTGTATAAATCCGACGATGTTAATTATCAAATAGGCTGGATCAGAGCTTCTGCTGTGGCTGAAATCAATGAATAATGATTCTGTCAAGCCAATTGACTATATCCTCATAGACTTGCTCTTTGTTTATTTCATTTAACATTTCATGACGGCCTCCTTCGTAGAGTTTAATCTTTACATCTTTTATGTTTAAGGCTTTATACATTTCAAAAAGCTTTGCAGTTCCTTTGCCATACTCTCCGAAGGGGTCCCGGCTTCCTGATAAGATAAGTAGAGGCAAATCCTCAGGAATGGCTGCTAACTTTTCAGGATCATACAATGACTTCAACGCCCTTGATAAGCAGTAGAAAAACCCTACAGGGAATAATGTTCCACAGTAAGGATCTTCATCATATTCTTTTACTATCCTTTCATCTCGACAAAGCCATGCAAATTTACTTTTTGGGTTTTCTATACCCTTGTTATAATTGAAAAAGGTTATGGAATCCAATAGTTTTATCTTTCTTCTATTTCCAAACAGTTTGCTGAATAAACTTGTGATCACTATACCTGCCGATATGAGCATACCTTCTTTTTTCGTAGAGCCGGATAATATAACGCCGGAGATGTCATTGCCGTATCTGGTTATGAAATCCTGAGCCAAAAGGGATCCAAAGCTATGCCCCAGTACTACAACAGGCAAACCGGGATGTTTTTTCTTTATGTCATCAAGCAAGTCATGTTCATCCTCAATTATTCTGTTGAATCCGTCCTCTCCTATATATCCAAGTTCTTCAACGCTATTGGCCGTTCTGCCATGGCCTCTGAGATCATTGGCATAGACAATATAGCCACTGTAATTCAGATGCCTTGCAAAATCCTCATATCTGCCACCGTGTTCTGCCATGCCGTGAAATATCAGAACCACTCCTTTAGGTTCTTCCACCTGGTCCCAGCAGTGAACATATATCTTTAATCCATCCCTGGCTCTCATTATGTAATCCATATCCTTTACCCCCTTGTATTTCTATTTATTATTATTTTATATCATGATTTATTATATAAGAAAGGCTTCCTATAGAAATATCTTAGCTATTTAGGAAGCCTTTCATTTACATTTTACCGAATCAAAACTTCATTTTATTAAGTTAATATCAAGCTAGAATTATATTTCCCTATGGGTTTTAGAAATACAAGTCAGGTTTATATGGTATACAGAGCAGAAAAATAAAGCAGTCAAGCTATATTACAACTTTAAAAAGCGCTTTGAGCAAGAGCTTGACTTAAAAGTTGATAATAGCTTGACTGAGGTCATTCGAAATTCCAAACCGGAAAAGAATGCATTAAAGGAAAAGTAATATTACTCCTATTATAGAAATAACGGCACCAAGTATTTCCTTAGGCATAACTTTTTCTTTGAATATAGTAATTGAAGCTGGTATTATGAGTACCGGTGACACAGAGCTTATGGATGAAACGATTCCTGTAGCAGCATATTGAACTGCCAGCAGAGAGAATGTAACTCCTATAAATGGTCCGAATATGGCGCCAAGAGCTATTTCGCCTATAGCTTTTCTGTTATCAAAGGCAGCCCTTATCTCAGGCCATTTATGTCTGACTGTTATAATAATCGTAAATCCTATGAATGCAGCGATAAGCCTTATCTGTGTTGCTGCAAAGGGATTATATGACCCCATTCCCAACTTGCTGAAAATAAGGCCAAAGGCTTGTCCCAATGCTCCAAGGCAGGCATATATTATACCCTTTACCGGACGATTAAACTGAACTTTTTTCTCCTCAGGGTTTCGGCTTAGTATAACAAGGCATATGCCTGCCATGGTGATAAACATTCCTGCTAAGCCAAGAAGTGAGATTCTTTCCCCCATGATGAAAAATCCTGCTAATGCTGTAATGGGAGGCGCTGCGGACATTATCAGCAGGGATATCCTGGATCCAATTTCCACAAATGCCTGAAAAAGAAACATGTCCCCTAAAACAAAACCTATAAGACCTGATATAAAAAGGAAAAACCAGGTACTTCCTGTTGCATCAATGGGAAAAGCTAATCCCCTTGTAAAATAGGAGCATATGCTTAGTAAAAAGAAAGCTATGAATAATCTTATATAGTTTACCGATAAAGAACCTACCTTCTTGCCTGCTGACTCAAAGTAAATTGCATTTATCGTCCAGCAAATTGCTGTAAGCAGTGCAGCTATTTCCCCAATATGTGTTCCCATGAAGTATTTCGCCTTCTTCCTCAATTTTATATTTAAAATCAAACTATACTCATTATATATTCTAATTTATATGATAGTCCAGAAATATTGCATATTACAGTGCATCTTTAATCCTGTTCAGCGCTTCCTCCAGTATAGATCTTGGACATCCCAGGTTTATTCTTGCAAACCCTTCCCCCTGCTTTCCAAAGGTTAATCCGCTGTTTAATCCTACTTTTGCTTTATTCAGCAGGAAATCATTCAAATCATCCTGCTTTGGATATATATCCCTGAAATCCAGCCACCCCAGATATGTAGCCTCTGGTTTCCTGCATTTAATACGGGGCATGTTCTCTTTTATAAAGTTTATCATATAATCAAAATTATCTTCTATATAGCTCATTACTTCCTCCAGCCACTGTTCACCATGTCTATATGCGGCCTCAAGGGCAGTAAGGCCAAATATATTCAGCATCCCTAAACTCAAGCTGTTTCTTACTTTATCATATGCTTTCCTCAAATCCTCATCAGGTATCAATACCGTTGAAGCAGTGAGACCTGCTATGTTGAAGGTCTTGCTGGGAGCCATAGCTGCCATAATAATATTTTTGTATTTCTCACCTAATGACAAAATGGAATTGAACTTGTGCCCTTTCAGGATCAGATCAGAGTGTATCTCATCTGAGAATATTTTTACATCATACTTGAGACATATTTCTGCCATCCTCTTCAGTTCTTCCAATGTCCATACCCTTCCCACCGGATTATGTGGATTGCACAGTATAAACAGCTTTACGTTATTTTCTCTTATCTTTTTTTCAAAGTTTTCAAAATCTATGGTATAATATCCTTCTTTTTCAACAAGCTGATTTTCTATCAGAACTCTATTGTTATTTTTTACGCTGGAGTGAAAAGGCGGATAAACAGGAGTCTGTATCATAACCCCATCGCCCTCTTTTGTAAAGGCAAGTACACCTAGGGTAAATCCGGTTACAACTCCCGGACAGGTGAGTATCCACTCCTGATCTATGTTCAAGTTGTTTCTCCTTTTATTCCAATCTATGAATGGTTCAAATATCCTGGCTGAGGTAAAAGGATAGCCAAAGATTCCATGTGCTGCCCGGTTTATTATTGCTTCAACAATTTCAGGACTGGACTTGAAATCCATATCTGCCACCCAAAGAGGCAAAATATCGTCTCTTCCATAAATCTCTTTTAATCCATCCCATTTGACACAATCTGTATTCTTTCTTTCCACCAGAGCGTCAAAGTTCATAGGTACTCCTCCATTCTCTTTTAATCTATTCAACCAACCTGGTATTCTTACTCTGCAGCTTTAAAATTGTATATAGGCTTTATATTATCTATGATTTCCACTGTATCGCCTATATTGTCAATTATTTCTTCCATAGGCTTATAGGCAAGAGGACATTCATCAATAGTATCCCTGTTTACAGATGTGGTGTATATATCTTTCATAGTATCTTTAAATTGAGTAAGAGTAAAAGAATTCTTTGCCTGTGTTCTGCTCATAATCCTGCCTGCTCCGTGAGGAGCTGAATAGTTCCATTCCGGATTTCCTTTGCCTATGCAAATAAGACTTCCGTCTCTCATATTTATTGGTATCAGTAAAATCTTGCCTTTTTGTGCAGATACGGCACCTTTCCTCAGAATCATGTTTTCTGTATCTATATAGTTGTGAATAGTTGTAAATCTTGATACAACCTTTAGCTTCATTCCTTTGATTATTTCCTGAACCATGGCTTTTCTGTTGAGGTCAGCAAACCTTTGAACTATTTTCATATCGTGAATATAGTCATCAAAAAGTTCTCCTGAGACATAAGCCAAGGCTTTAGGTATATCTGATTTTGAGTTCTTGTTTAATGATTTATATGCTTCTTCCTGGTATAGGCTTGCCACTTCTTTACCCAAATGCCGGCTGCCGGAATGTATAACCAGATAAAGATTTCCTTCGCTGTCTTTATCTATTTCTATAAAATGATTGCCGCCGCCTAATGTACCTATACTGAGCCTTGCTCTGTTCAAGTTGACTTTATTCCTACATTTTAGCTGGCTCAGATCTATTTCATCGTTAAATCTATGCTCCTTATCCCTTATGTTAAAACCGCTGGGTATTTTCTCATAGATAAGCTTATCCAGCTTCTGAAGCTCAATACGATTGTTTTCAAGCTTTACAACCTCCATGCCGCAGCCAATGTCCACGCCTACAAGATTAGGAACTACTTTATCCTCAATGGTCATGGTTGTTCCTATGGTGCATCCTATTCCACTGTGAACATCAGGCATTATACGAATTTTGCTGCTCTTGACAAATTCCTGATTGCACAATGTTTCAATCTGAGTCACGGCACCAGATTCAATGTTTTCTGTATATACTATTGCATTATTATACTTACCTTTAATTTCAATCATTCATAACTCCCTTTCCAGAATCTCATCTCCTGCCGGATAATACCTATTGTCTCTATTCTATGTAAACCAAAATTATAAGTCAATATTAGCCTATCTATGTCAATAGATACATGCTCTCACCCCATAGTTTTGTCTTTCTATATATCCACATTGCACGTGTCAAACAACAAATGATATAATTAGAAGGTAATATTGGATTAGACGGGAGACATAGTCATGACGGAAAAATATGATATAAAACTTATTAATAAGCGCATTATTTCTATGATCCTGCCTGTAGCCTTTGAAGGAGTCCTTCAAATGTCTGCAGGCTTGGTTATGATGGGATTTATAGGCAGAATTGATGTTATAGCTGTCAGTGCTCTCGGCATAAGCCAAAGAATAACCCAGATGGTCTGGGCTTTATTCAAAGGCATAACAACGGGAGCCTCTGTATTCGTTGCCCAATACTACGGCGCTAAGGAGCCGGAAAAAATGAAGCATGTGATACAGCAGACTGTCATATCTACAATATTGCTGGTATTGCTCCTTCAGGCAGGTATATATCTGTTTTCCTCCCAGCTGCTGAGCATATTTGATCCAAGCCCTGAATTATTGAAAAGCGCTAACATATATATAAGGACCGTTTCTTTTGGATTACCCTTCATAGCTGTTTCTTTAGTTATAGGCGGAGTACTCCAGGGCATGGGAAATGCAAAAACACCCATGATTATAACCATGATAATGAATATAATAAATATATTCTTAGGCTATTTATTGATATTTGGAAATTTAGGCTTTAAGCCTATGGGAATCAAAGGCGCTGCTATAGCAACTGCTTTATCTCAGTTTGCTGCCTGCATGATTGGCTTGTATGTATTATTAAGTAAGAATGGAGTACTGAATTCATACTTAAATAAAGACTTCTTCCGCATTGATTTGACACAAATAAAGTCTGTCTACAGAGTAGGTCTTCCAACTTCCATGGAGTCCATGTTCTGGCAGCTGGCTGCAATAATACTTACCAGATCCATTCTCACCTACGGTGAAACAGCTTTTGCAGCCCATCAGCTGGGATTACAGGCAGAATCCATATCCTATATGCCATCCACAGGTTTTGGAATAGCTGCAACTGCTTTTATAGGACAAGCATTAGGCGCTGGTGATAAAAAGCTTGCCAAAACATATTTGAAGCAGATAATGAAAGGATCATTGGCAATAACATCCATAAGTGTAACAATACTGGTGTTTTTCCCTAAAGTCATGATGTCTTTGCTCACAGACAATCCTGAAGTAATCAATCTGGGAGCCATATATCTCATACTTATGGGTTTGGTCCAGATACCTCAGAATGCTTCTCATGTATTGGTAGGAGCCATGAGAGGTGCAGGCTACACCAATATACCTATGTTGGTTGCAGGTACAGGTTTATGGGGCATCAGAGTACCTTTTACATTAGTGGTGGTTTATCTGTTAAAACTGCCTATAATCGGCATATGGGTAGTAATGTGCATAGATTTGGTATTCAGATTCCTCTTCAATCTGGTGCTTTATAAGAAAAAGAATATATATGATAAGACATTAGTATAGGCAGGGTAAATATCCCTGCCTTTTAATTCCTAAGCTTTGTTCCACAATAGGGACAGTATTCAAAATGAGGTTCTACTGTTCTGCCGCAATTTGAGCAGCTATTTCCCGCTGTATGACCATAATTATAATAACCAGTGTTATAATAGCCAGTTTCTACCTTCTTTAGATCCCAATAAGTTATCTCTATATCTTCTCCGTTTTCAATCCTTTTACCTTTATCCTTGGGGATTTCGAATATGGTACTGCAGTTGCTGCATATGACATAATATCTTTCATTCCATTTGAATACAGGTATGAAGAAAAAGTGAAAGAAACTATAGGTCTTTATCAGTTTTGCGCCTGTCTCATTATTGCAATTGCTGCAGGATATATTATTCAGATACTTTATTTCTTTATCCTTGCTCTCAATTCCAAATATACCTATGAAAAACATATTATCCTCCACAAATCCATTAGTTTCTAAGATATATTATATCATTTTATGACTGGCTGTAGTAGAGATGCTGTTAATATCCAAGTGCTTCATTTATTAATACAATTTTAATTCTTCCGACAGGATAAGACTTCTCGGTTATTGTCCATGTGTTGCAGAGTCTCTGCGGACTGCTGCAATCCATACATTTTCCTGTAATCTGACAAGGAGTTTTCAGGTCTGTATGACGAATCGCATTCATCGGTGCAGCGGTGGATCTGATCCTGTCCATAGCTTCATCCAGGCTACCCACTATTTTATTGGTTCCAACAAATATAACCACATTTCTTGGACCAAATGCAATACCTGCAATCCTGTTGCCTATCATATCAACATTCACCAACTGCCCCTTAACAGTAATTGCATTTGTTCCTGTCAAAAACATATCGCCGGTCAAAGCCTTCTTGCGATTATATATCTGCTCCCTCCAGGTCAGATGCTCACCAAAGGTTTCAATCAGCTCAACATCTTCCATCTCTTTGATTTTAGGTATGATGTTCATTGAATGAAGTGTAAGAGAATCTCCCCAGGAAACAACTTTTGGATTTGCCACATCGAATATCTCTTCCCAGAAAATTTTCTCTGCCTCTGCTTTATCATTGGCAAACCAAACATGAAACCCATTGCTTCTTAATGCCTTTATGGCGTCATCTATCTTAGTCAATTTAAACCCCCCATAGTCTGTTAATAGCTACATCAATGTTTTCAACAGCAGTTTTCACATCATTTTCTATTATAACATTAATATTCATAATAAACTCTTTCTTCTCTATACATATTAATAAGTTTGCATATTTCCAAAATAATACACAACCGTTTCATAATTATCGACGGTGTCAATTTGTTCTCGGTTTTTAATAAGCATATTAACCCTCAGTATTTGGCAAATCATATAATATAGCCGCCATCTCTTAAGCTTCTAAGCACTCGTGTTAACTGATTTACTTTGCCATTAT
>Ga0134092_1000023_pt1 | contig 133012 bp, 129 predicted proteins | sample 3_6taG_FD_94454 | JGI IMG/M metagenome (GOLD analysis project Ga0134092, IMG submission 94454) | Switchgrass degrading microbial communities from high solid loading bioreactors in New Hampshire, USA - 3_6_20_6_A3 metaG | ecosystem: Engineered > Bioreactor > Semi-continuous > Anaerobic >... | reverse complement strand
CGAAAGGTATTTTGAAAAAGACGGGAAAAGGTATCACCACATATTTGATCCCAAAACAGGTTATCCTGCTGAATCAGATTTGATAAGCGCCTCTGTAATAACGGAAAAATCCATAATGGCTGATGTCCTGTCCACAGCGGTATTTGTACTGGGACTTGATAAGGGTATGGAGCTGATAGAAAACCTGGAAGGCGTGGAAGGCATATTTGTCACACGGGAAAAAAAGGTTTATGTTTCTTCAGGCCTTGCGGAAACGTTTATATTTGATGATAAAAGCGGAGAGTTTGAATATGTTCAAAAAAGGTGACCTGGTAATTTTAATATTTGTGGCAGCGATTCTTGGACTGTTTTTTTTATACAGGTATGGGTTAAGCGGCAACGGCGGCGAAATAACCGCCGTAATCAAGCAGGAAGACAAAGTCCTGATGGAAGTGGATTTAAGCAAAGTGCAGGAAACACAGCATTTTTATATTGATGGTCCATACCCGCAGACAGTGAGGATTGAGAACGGTAGAATACGTTTTGAAGATGCGGAATGTCCTGACAAGGTTTGCGTAAAAACCGGATGGTTGGATAAACCCGGGGACGCGTCAGTCTGTTTACCCAATAAAACCATTATTTATATTGAAAGCAGGAGTTCAGATATTGACGGTATAAGTTATTAGGTACCTGATGGAAAAACTTCCACTGAGATAGAAAAATACAAGGGAATGATATATAAAAAATGAAAATCAAAGTAGGAAAAATTGTAATAATGGCCCTCATGATATCCCTGGCGCTGGCCTTGTCTGTAGTGGAATCATGGATTCCTGTGCCAATTCCCATTCCCGGAATAAAGCTGGGGCTTCCTAATATTATAACCATAGTGGTGATTGTATTTTTCGGATATAAAGAGGCGTTACTGCTGGTTATTCTGCGTACAGTAATGGCTTCCTTTTTTACAGGTGGTCCGGTAGTATTTCTTTTTAGCATTACAGGAGGCATATTGAGTGCGTCCGTGATGTATATTCTGTTTAGAAAAATGCAAAAGTTTTTAAGTATTGTTGGCATAAGTGTTGCCGGTGCCGTAATGCACAATACAGGACAACTGGTTATTGCAGTTTTGCTCATGGGACATGCCGTTCTGGCCTATTTCCCGGTACTATTGATCTCGGCGGTTGTAACTGGAAGCGTCGTTGGTGTTACAAGTTCTATCATTATAAAAAGGCTGGAAAAAACTGAGTGGGCAAAATTAACATGATGTAGCGGATGGTGAAATGAATGTCGGTAGAATTTAAAGAGATTCAGAATGAGATGGCGCAGGTTGAAGAGTGTATAAGGTCAAACATAAAGTCAAAAAACAGCCTGTTGGAGCAAATATCCCTTGATGTGGTACAGTCAGGGGGGAAAAGGCTAAGGCCCGCCTTTACCATACTGGCGTCAAAGTTCGGGAAAAAACAGGGAGAAAATATAATAAGGGCAGCCAGTGCCATAGAAATATTGCATACAGCCACTTTAGTGCATGACGATATTGTGGACCGTGCAAAAATGAGAAGAGGGAGGCTCACGGTATCAGAAGAGTACGGCGTGGACATGGCAGTATATACAGGTGATTTCCTTTTTACAAAAGCCGTTCTTATGCTTTCCAAAGATATTGAAACAGACAAACTGGATATACTGGCAAAAGGAATAAAGTCCATTTGCGAAGGAGAAGTGGACCAGTTTTTGGGCAGGTTCAACACGGAATTATCTGTTCTTTCATACCTTAAGAGGATTAACAGGAAGACAGCCTTTTTGTTTGGGTCTGCATGTGCCCTGGGAGCCGGCCTTTCCAAGTGTCCTGAAAATATATCAAGGAAGCTTATCAGATTTGGTATAAATTTCGGGATGGCTTTCCAGATAAGGGATGATATAAATGATTATGCCCAGGATGAGAAAACAACAGGAAAAACAACAAACAACGACATTGTAAGGGGAGTAATCACCCTCCCGGTAATATATGCCATGGAAAACTGTAAGGATATAAAAGATAAGATCCTTGCCATCCCCCATGAAAAGGGACGCGAATGGGATTTTGCATCCGAAATCAGGGAACTTGTTATAAAAAATGGCGGCATAGACCGGTCAGCAAAAGTTTTGGAAAAATATATTGAAAGGGGACTTGATGTACTTGGTTCATTGCCTGTAAATGTATACAGGGACAGGTATGAATCACTGATAAAGAGCCTTGGGGTTGCCGACTAGAAAAAAGGGTGTGTAAGATATTATTGTATAAATAAAAGGATACAGGGGCGTCAAAAAATGGGAAGCATTGCGTCAGTAGTGCTGAATAACAGTACCAGGAGTTATGACAAGGAATATCATTACAGGATACCTGAAACCCTGGCTGGTTTGATAAAACCAGGGGTCAGGGTTATTGTCCCCTTTGGCAGGGGAGACAAGTCCCGTGAAGGATACGTGCTTAATGTGCTTAACAGTTCTGAAATGACTGAACTGAAAGAGATTAAGAGAGTGCTGGATACTGAGCCCGTTTTGCGGGAAGACCTGATAAAGCTGGCAAAATGGATGAAGAAAAGGTATATATGTACCTATTCGTCTGCAATCCGTTGCATGCTTCCTGCAGGAATAAATGTAAAAAGTGTAAAGATTGTTAAGCTTACAGGAGAAAATGAGCCCCGTGAACTTCCTGCCGGAAGCGATGCGATTATAGCTCTGCTGGAAAAATCGGAAGGCCAGTGTGAGTATAATGAACTTAGAAGGCAATATACACATCCTGACTTTTTAAAAGTCTTCAAACAGTTACAAAGAATGGGCATTGTTGATGTGACGGAAGAATATAAACCGCTGGTAAGGGAAAAAATTGCCAGGGCCGCATTTCTGAAAGCCTCTCCTGAAGAAATTTCCGACCTGATTGAAAATGACAGGATTAAAAGCATCCAACAGATCAGGGCTCTGGAAATCCTTATGGACAACGGTTATGAGCTTATACAGGATTTAATGCATTTTGCCGGAATATCCTACAGTGTGATTAATACATTATATAAAAATGGTCTTATTGATATAAGGGATGTTGAAATAGAAAGAAACCCCTTTGAAGAAAACATCGAAAAGTCAGAACCTTTAAAGCCCACCGATGAACAGCAATTTATCCTTGACAAGCTCATATCCTGCAGCAGGGAAGACAGCTTCAGGGAAATTCTTCTCCATGGAATTACAGGAAGCGGAAAAACAGAAGTATACATGCAGTTTATCGAGTGTGCCATTTCCAAGGGGAAAACGGCTATAGTGCTGGTGCCTGAAATTTCACTTACGCCTCAGGTAATAAAGCGTTTCAGGTCAAGATTTGGAGAAAGCATTGCCGTGCTGCACAGCAGGCTCTCCCTGGGCGAAAGGTATGACCAGTGGCGGCTTATAAAGAGCGGAAAGATAAAAGTTGTAGTGGGGGTTCGGTCGGCAGTATTTGCACCTCTTGAGAACCTTGGGGCTATAATTATAGATGAAGAACATGAACCGACATATAAATCCGAAACCACTCCCAAATATGACGCGAGAGATGTGGCCAGGGCAAGATGTATGGAAAACAGGGCAATATTGGTACTGGGGTCTGCCACTCCTTCCCTGGAAACGTATACCCTTGCCCAGGCGGGGAAAATTGAACTTCTGAAAATGACAAAAAGGCCCAATGATTATGACCTTCCGGACGTGGAAATCATTGACATGAGGCAGGAACTTGGCAGTGGAAACAGATCAATTTTCAGCAGAAAACTGGAGGATGCCATAAAAGCCAATGTGGAGGCCGGACATCAGACAATACTGTTTCTGAACAGGAGAGGAAATGCAAATTTCGTGTTGTGCCGCAACTGCGGTGTGGTTATAAAATGTCCCAAGTGTAATATTTCGCTGACATACCATAGCTACAATAACAGACTCATATGCCATTATTGCGGATTCACGGTAAAGGTACCGCAGGACTGCCCTGTTTGCAGGAGTCCTCACATAAGGTTTTTTGGCATAGGTACTCAAAAAGTGGAGGAAGAACTGAAAAAGCATTTCGGAGATATTACATTTCTCCGTATGGACACTGACACCACACTGAGGAAGAATGCCCACGAAAAAATACTGAAAAACTTTGAGGAAAACAATATTAACATCCTTCTGGGCACACAAATGATAGCCAAAGGTCTTGACTTTCCAAATGTGACACTGATCGGTGTCCTGGCGGCAGACATTTTGCTGAATGTGGACGATTACAGAGCTTCTGAAAGGACCTTTCAACTGGTCACCCAGGTTGCGGGGAGGGCTGGAAGAGGGCCAAACAGGGGAAAGGTTCTGGTACAGACGTACAATACTGATGATTACAGTATACAGGCGGCATGTAAACAGGATTATGAAGGATTTTACAGGCAGGAGATCCTGGTCAGGAAAAATTTGAATTACCCACCATTTACGAATATTGGCGTAGTAATAGTAAAAGGTTTGGATGACAAACTGGTTCAGCAAAAAATAAAGGAAGTATATGATAAGATACAGGACATGGTGAGTGACAGCAGACCGGACTTTGGCGCAATAGGTCCCATGAGGGCGCCTATATCCAGAATAAATGGACGTTACAGGTGGCGTATCATTGTAAAGTGCAGGAGTTATTCCTTTTTGGTGAACCTGTTTACAAAGGTATACGATGATTTCATAGCGGGTAAAGAACGGGGTAAGGTGGATTTGTCTGTGGATATCAATCCCATCAATATGTTATAATAAAATGTACGGTTATACCGCATACATGAAAAGGTTGGCTGTTTAAGCTTTATAAATTCATATACTTTATTTAAAGAGAATAGTAATACCTGGAAAATATTCCCTGGGATTATTCAATAATAGCGGAATGATAGGTAGAATAGGTGGTGAAAAGAATTATGGCAATAAGGAATATCAGAACAGAAGAAGACAATATATTAAGAAAGAAATCAAAACCTGTGGAAAAGATAGATCAGAGGACTCTTACCCTTCTTGATGACATGGCTGAAACCATGTACAGTGCTAACGGTGTAGGGCTTGCGGCCCCACAGGTAGGCGTGCTGAAAAGGATTGTTGTGATAGATGTGGGAGACGGCCTGATAGAACTGATTAACCCGGAAATTATTAGTGAAAACGGGGAACAGACAAAGGCAGAAGGATGCTTAAGCATACCCGGCATATACGGACTGGTTAAAAGGCCTGAGGAAGTAACCGTTAAAGCCCTTGACAGGGAAGGAAAAGAGTTCACCGTAAAAGGAGAAGGACTATTGGCTGTGGCATTATGTCATGAAATAGACCATTTAGACGGTATACTCTTCAGGGACAAAGTAATAAGGTACGTAACCAGGGAAGAACTGGAAAAGGAAAGAGAGGAATAGGCTTTGAAAGTGGTTTTTATGGGGACTCCGGATTTCGCAGTCCCCTCTCTTGATATATTAATAAAAGAAGGATATGAGGTGGAAGCAGTCGTTACTCAGCCGGACAAACCGAAAGGAAGGGGGAAAAAAACCACACCGCCTCCTGTTAAGCTGAGGGCTCTCCAGGATAATATTCCTGTCCTGCAGCCTGAGAGAATAAAGACACCGGAGTTTGAATCACAGATAAAGCAGTATTCTCCTGATTTAATAGTTGTTGTGGCATACGGGAAAATCCTTCCCCGGAACATCCTTGATATACCCGCACTTGGCTGCATAAATGTCCATGCATCATTACTTCCTCGTTACCGGGGAGCTGCCCCGATTAATTGGGCTATAATCAACGGGGAGGAAGTAACGGGAGTAACAACAATGCTCATGGATGCGGGAATGGATACAGGGGACATATTGCTTATGGATGAAATTGGCATCGACCCTGATATGACGGCTGGGGAACTTCATGATATCCTGGCTGAAATTGGGGCAAGACTTCTCAGCCAGACTTTGGAAAAGCTTAAAAAAGGGGAACTTAAGCCCGTAAAGCAAGATGACAGCAAGGCTTCTTATGCACCCATGCTGGATAAAGACCTGGGAAGAATCAACTGGGAAGAACCTGCTATAAAAATTCACAACCTTGTCAGAGGAACAAATCCGTGGCCCTGTGCGTTTACATATTACAAAGGTAAACGGATGAAAATATGGACGACCAGACCAGTGACGTTTGAAGAAAGGGCTGGATTAATTGCAGGAGAAGGTAACGGCAGGATTCCTGGCAGAATAGTTAAGGCAAGTCCCGATGGACTATATGTTGAATGTGGTGAAGGTATTATCAGGATTTTGAATCTGCAGATGGAAAATAGCAGGAGAATGGATGTTGCAGAGTGTTGGCATAATATGGATGAAGGAGAAATCTTGCAGGCTTTTGAAAAATAAAGGAACTTTTTATGACCAGGGTAATTTCTCATAGATGAAAGCGGGATGGTATGGCGGTTGACAAAGCCAGAGAAACGGCATTGAAAATTTTATATGAAATAAATGAACAGGGAGCTTACTCAAATATTGCCGTAAAAGACCATATCAGTGATGAAAAGCTATCTGGTATTGACAGGGCATTTATCAGCGAACTGGTTTACGGAACCATATGCTGGAAACTTACGCTGGACTGGATTATAAGAAAATACTCTACGGTAAAATTCAGAAAAATTTCTCCATGGGTTTTAAATATTTTGAGAATGGGAATTTACCAATTGGTTTACCTGGATAAGGTGCCGCCTTCAGCGGCAGTAAATGAAAGCGTCAACCTGGCCAGAAAATACGGACATAAAGGTTCTGTGTCATTTGTAAACGGGCTTCTGAGAAATATTGCACGGCAAAAGGACAGTATCAACTTTTCCGGGATTAAAGATACAGATGAACTTTTATCAGTTAAATATTCACATCCCCAGCCTCTTGTAAGAAAACTCCTGAAGCTTTATGGACGGGACTTTACAGAGCAGTTGCTGATGGTCAACAACAGCAGCCCGGAATTCACAATACGTGTAAATACTTTGAAAACAACCCGGGAAGAACTCATAAATAACCTTAATGAGCGGGGTTATAAATCTGTCATGGGGAAATACTCAAACAATGCAATACAGGTGGAAAATCCCGGAGGTTTGGTGGACTCTGACCTGCATAGGAACGGGTTTTTTCAGGTTCAGGACGAAAGCTCAATGCTTGCTGTGGAAATAATGGATCCGAAACCGGGCATGACAGTGATTGATGTATGCAGTGCGCCGGGGGGCAAGACTTCCTACATGGCCCAACTGATGGAAAACAAAGGCTTTATTCATGCAGGAGATATATACCCCCACAGGATGGAATTGGTGCAAAAGAATGCTGAAAGACTTGGTATTACAATAATAAATACATATTTGCTGGATGCTGCGAAAACCTTTGATAAATTTGTGGAAACAGCTGACAGGGTACTTGTTGATGTTCCCTGTTCAGGACTTGGAATACTGAGAAGAAAGCCGGATATCAAGTGGACCGTGGAATTTGACAGATTAAGCGGGCTGTCTGAACTTCAGTATCAAATTTTGAAGAGTTCATCGGCATATGTCAAACCTGGCGGTGTATTGGTATACAGTACTTGTACCATTATGCCTGAAGAAAACCAACAGGTTGTTAAGAAATTTGTAAGCGAAAATCAAGGGTTTGAGTTTGATGACATAAAAAAATTTCTGCCCGGCAAATTGACAAATTATGCAGAGAAGGGCTATATACAACTGTTCCCGAACAGGGATGGGATTGACGGGTTTTTTATCTGCAGGATGGTGAAAAAAAGCTGAAAATGACGGGAAATGAAAAAGTAAACATATTAGATCTGAATGCTGACCAACTGAAGGATTTTATAATAAATATGGGAGAAAAAGGGTACAGGGCCTCTCAGATACTGGAATGGATACAGAAAGATGTCCTGGCCTTTGATGAAATGAGCAACCTTCCCCAGGAACTGAGAGAAAAGCTGAAAAAACTGGCATATTTAGGGCACATGAAATTAGGCAGCAAGACAGTTTCCGGAGACGGCACTGTAAAGTACCTGTTTGTTTTACCAGGCGGCCATGCAGTGGAGAGCGTATTGATGCAGTATAAATACGGATATTCTGTATGTATCTCATCGCAGGTAGGATGCCGTATGAATTGCCGTTTTTGCGCGTCCACGGGTATAGGGTTTGAAAGGAACCTTACTCCGGGCGAGATGTATGAACAGGTACTGCAAATACGGAAAGATATAGGTTCCAGGATATCGAATATAGTTGTTATGGGAATCGGTGAACCTCTGGACAATTATGACAACCTGGTTTCTTTCATCAACCTGGCTGTTTCTCCTAAAGGCCTTGGCATAGGCAACAGGCATATTACTATCTCAACCTGCGGTGTTGTGCCTGCCATACTTAAGCTGGCGGATGAACCTGTGCAAGTGCGGCTTTCCGTATCACTGCATGCGCCGAATGATGACATCAGAGGGAAGATAATGCCAATCAATAAAAAGTATTCTATTGACAAAATTATTGAAGCATGTAAGATATATACGAGGAAAACGAGGAAAAGAATTACTTTTGAGTATATACTTATTCATGGCCTGAATGATTCGCCACATCATGCCGTTGAGTTGGCTGCCAGGTTAAGGGAATTGCCTTGTCTGGTTAACCTGATTCAGTTGAATGAAGTAAAACACTTCAATTATGAAAGAAGCCCGATGGAATGCATGAAACTGTTTCAGGACACGTTGATGAAGCATGGCATAACGGCTACTTTAAGGAGAAGGCTGGGAGCTGACATCAATGCGGCATGTGGCCAGCTGCGACGTAGTCTATTTGAGGATGGAGAGTGATTAGGTGAGATATGCCGGTGTAAGTCACAAAGGGCTGATAAGGCAGACTAATCAGGACAACTATAAGATAATGGACTTTCGTGATGAAAATATCCCTATTATTGTTCTGATTGCTGACGGGATGGGCGGGCATAATTCCGGTGAGCTGGCCAGCAGGCTGGCAGTGGATTATGCGTCAAGATACGTGTCGCAGCATCTGGATAAAATAGGCATGGAAAGCAGTTACCCCGAGATACTGATAAATGCCATGGAAGAAGCCAATTCATATGTCTACAGTAAATCTCTCGAAGATATCGCCAATATTGGTATGGGCACAACGCTGATCATGGCTGCCATATTTCCTCAGAGAGTATATATTGGCCATATCGGGGACAGCAGGGTATACCAGATTAATGATAAGGGTATACAAAGAATTACCACTGACCATTCCCTGATTGAGGAATTGTTGAGAAGCGGCAGCATAAGTATCAGCGAAGCAGAAAACCATCCTAAGAAACATATAATTACTAAAGCTCTGGGCTGTACCGAAGAGATACAGATAGACACATATGTGACTGAGATTTTTAAGGGAGACGTAATTGTATTCTGTACCGACGGACTTACGAATATGGTAAGTGAAAAGGAAATATATCAAAAAGTCAAAAGTGACGGAAATCCTGCCGATGTGTGCAATGCTCTCCTGGCATTGGCCAATGAAAAGGGAGGCAAGGACAATATTACTGTCATAACGGTATTTATATAATAGGTATATAAAATACATAAGTTAACCGGTAACAGTCATTTACATATGGGGAAGAATTTATATACGAGATACGTTTTACGCACCGGAGGTGCTTATGGAAGGAAGAATTCTAGGTAACAGGTACGAAATAATAAAGAAAATCGGAGATGGCGGGATGGCCCATGTATATAAAGCCAAATGCCGTCTTCTTAATAGATATGTTGCTGTAAAAATACTGAAATCTGAGTTCATACATGACCAGGAGTTTGTAAAAAGGTTCAGGATTGAAGGACAAGCGGCAGCAAGCCTGTCGCACCCGAATATAGTCTCAATATATGATGTAGGTAAGGAAGATGATATTCACTACATAGTAATGGAATATATAGATGGCATTACTCTCAAGGAATACATCGCCAGCAGGGGACGCCTGGATTGGGAGGAAGCCGTCAGGATTGCCATACAAATATGTTCAGCTATTGAACACGCCCATAAAAACTATATAATCCACAGGGATATCAAACCTCAGAACATCATGATGACCGTGGACGGTATGGTGAAAGTGACGGATTTCGGCATTGCCAGGGCAGTGACATCGTCAACCATCACCATGGTGGGAAATACCATGGGATCCGTGCACTATTTTTCGCCGGAACAGGCGAGAGGCGGTTATGTTGACCAGCAATCCGATTTGTATTCCTTAGGGATTGTTATCTACGAGATGGTGACGGGGCAGTGTCCCTTTAACGGCGATGCGCCTGTGGCAGTAGCGCTGCAGCATATCCAGAACGCTCCCACACCTCCTATAAAATTAAACAGCAGCATACCCATCGGTGTAAATGATATAATAATGAAAGCCATAGAAAAAAATACTAAAAACAGGTATCAGACTGCAACACAAATGCTGTCTGATTTATACAAGGTATTGAAGCAACCTGATTTACACTTCAGAAATGTGGTTGACGATACCAGCCCGAAAACCATCAGGCTTACAGCCATTGGAGATACAGAATTGCAGGAAAGGGAGGAATCAGATATTAGTAACCGTAAAGCAAAGAGAAAAAGAAGAGACAGAACCATTTTGTCTGCGATATTGGTATCTATTATAATCATATCTGTTTTCGTTGTTATAGGTTACAAGATTGTTCTGCCTGAAATATATACAGGAACTTCTTCCAACACGATTAAAGTGCAGGATTATGTTGGACGTAACTTTTACGAAGTTAAGGAGGAACTGGAAAAGTACAACATAAGGGTTATTGACCACTGGGAATACAATGAAGAAGTAAAGAAGGACGTCATTGTAAGCCAGTCGGTATTGCCAGGCGTTGAGTTTATTATTGATGGTTATAACCAGATTGAGTTCAGGGTAAGCATGGGCCCTGAAAGGATAACCATTCCTGATGTGGAGAATATGGAATACAGGGAAGCGGAAAGACAGCTTCTGTATCTGGGACTGAAAACCAAGGTCCTTGAGGAATACAGCGACACAATACCTGTAAACCATGTTATCAGGACAGATCCCAGCAAGGGCACTTCTGAAAGCGCGCCGGGTGATGAGGTGATTATTTATAAGAGTATCGGCCCCAAGATTGAGCAAACAACGGTGCCTGATCTTACAGGAATGACCCTGGCGGAAGCTACAGCAGAACTTGAAAAGCATAAACTGAAAGTGGGAGCCTTATCTCCTGACGATGAAGTAAGTAAAATTGCTACAATAAAAGAACATTTTCCCAAAGCCGGTGAGGTGGTTGATGAAGGAACGGCTGTAGCACTTGTGTTTGATATGGCAACGGCACAAATAACAATAACCCATGAGTTTGATTTGTCAAATCCTGATGATTATGAGAGAGATTCAGTCAAATTCCTGGTTGAAATTAAACAGTCCAATCAGAAGAATGCCGAGATGCTGATCAATAAGAGGGTTAGCAAGGATGAATTCCCTATATTCCTGGAAATACCGATTCCTGCCAACGGGTATACTGACGTTCTGGTTTTGGTGGATAACAAGCCGTATGACAGGTTCAGGCTGAATTTCAGCGATTATAAAGATAGGGTAGGACAATGAGAATAAATGATATCCATCTCTTGATACCGGGAGGTTGTACTGTTTGCTTTCTGGCGTGATAACAAAGGGTATAGGCGGCTTCTACTACGTGGAGACAGAAGACGGACTGTATGAATGCAGGGCACGAGGTGTATTCAGAATAAAAGGTATTACTCCTTTACCGGGAGATTATGTATCGATTTCAGTAATAGATACCAAAGCCAGGACTGGCTTTATTGAAGAAACTAAGGAAAGGAAGAATTTCCTGGTAAGGCCTGCCGTGGCGAATATTGACCAGATAATAATTGTAATTGCCATAAGGTCTCCTCAGCCGGATTTTGAGCTTGTGGACAGGCTGCTGGTGACAAGTGAAATGAAGAATATGGAATCAGTGGTCTGTGTTAACAAGATGGACCTGGGTAATGCTGAAGACCTGAATGCGATTACGGATATATACAAAAAAGCAGGATATAAGGTCTTTGCCACCAGTTGTGTTGATAACACCGGCATAGATAAACTTTATGACGTCATAAAAGGCAAAATAACTGTACTTGCCGGACAGTCGGGTGTCGGCAAATCAACATTGCTGAACAGGATTATTGAGGACAATATAATGGATACCGGCACCATCAGCGAAAAAATAGAACGCGGCAGGCATACAACACGCCATGCCCAACTGGTGCCGCTGAAGACGGGAGGATATATTGTGGATACCCCGGGCTTCAGTGCCTATAACCTGGAGGACATTAAGGCAAACGAATTACAGCGTTATTTCCCTGAATTCAGGGAATTTACGTATTCATGCAGGTTTAAGGGATGTAACCATATCAAGGAACCTGACTGCGGTGTAAAGAAGGCAATAGAGGCTAACCTGATTAGCCCTGGAAGATATGAAAGATATTGCAAGTTTTTTGAGGAATTAAAAAAACAAGTGGAATATTAGGGGGAAAATATGATTAAGATAGCTCCGTCTATCCTGGCTGCGGACTTTTCAAAGCTGGGTGAAGAAATAAGCAAGGTTGTTAAGGCAGGAGCCGACATGATACATATTGATGTAATGGACGGCCATTTTGTTCCGAATATAACCATTGGTCCTCCTGTGGTAAAATCAATCAGGAAAGTGACGGACAAGCCCTTCGACGTGCATCTCATGATTGACAATGCCGATGAATATATTGACAGTTTTATAGATGCAGGCGCAGACATGGTTACTGTTCATGTGGAGGCATGTACGCATCTCAACAGAACTCTTGGATATATTAGGGGAAGAGGAAAGAAGGCTGCTGTTGCCCTGAACCCTGCAACGCCTTTGACATCCCTGGAATGGGTAATGGATGACATAGACATGGTGCTTATTATGACTGTAAATCCTGGTTTTGGAGGACAGGTTTTCATAGAATCCATGCTGCAAAAGATTGCAAAGCTAAAAGAAATGACAGCTATGGCGGACCATGACATTGACATACAGGTTGATGGCGGTATAGATGTGGATAATATATACCAGGTCACAAGGGCAGGCGCAAATGTCATAGTTGCAGGAACCGCCATTTTCAAAGCAGATGATGTTAAGCAGAAAATAGATGATCTTCGTAAATATGCCGCCATATAAAAAAATGTTAACCTCCGTCAAATCCATTTGTAATTCATAACATTATACGGGAAGGATATGCCATGCAGGCTGTAATTATTTGCGGCGGCTCCGTAACGGATTATGACCGCTGCAGGAAAATATTAAGCCAAGACGCTTTCATAATCTGCGCCGATGATGGAGCGCGCCATTTAAGGAAGATAAACATATTACCGGATCTGCTGCTGGGAGACTTTGATTCCATCGGCGCTGAAGATTTAGCGTATTATGGAGAAAAAGGAATTGAGATCATAAAATATCCGGTGGAAAAAGACAAGACGGATTCAGAAATCGCAGTGGACTATGCCCTGGAAAGAGGTTTTAAAAACCTTGTTATTTTAGGGGCAACTGGCAGCAGGCTTGACCATACGCTGTCAAATATTTTTTTATTGAAAAAAATCTTAGACAGCGGTGGCACTGGCTGTATTATTAATGAAAATAATGAAATTTATCTTATAAGTGACAGTATAAGGTTAAAGAAAGAAGAGCGCTGCAATGTAACGCTGCTGGCTATTACTGAAAAGGTAACGGGTGTAACTACAAAAGGGCTGTATTATCAACTGCAGGACGCTGAAATATATATGGGGTCGTCTTTCGGTGTGAGCAATGTATTTACTGATGAATACGCTGAAGTTTCAATAAAGAGTGGTTTGCTTCTTGTTATAAAATCAAGAGATTAGAAATGCAACATAAGAGAATAAAAATATCTGCACACGTTAACTGTACATTCATTAAGTAACTATAAGTGCACAGAACCCCGCAAAAAGCTACCCGGCATCACTCGCCCTCCATGGACTCGGATGCCGGCTTGCGGCATCCATGCCGCAAATTACGCTTTTACAGGATTCTGTACACCAAGAGTTTCTGAACTCATTCCCAATGCTAACTTAGTGTGTGACTTGTTGCCTTTAGTCATCAGCTAAACTTTCTACATTTTATTATTTGAATTCCTTCGCCAGCTTTTCGAATGCCTCAAATGAGTTAAGTATAGTCTTTTTGGATACGCAGTAACTGATGCGTACATGTCCCGGGCAACCAAAGCCTGAACCAGGCACGACCAGCAGGTTATATTTTGCTGCACGCCTTGCAAATTCAACGTCATCTTCAATTGGTGTTTTCGGGAACAGGTAAAACGCACCCTGTGGTTTTACACATGAAAAACCTAAACTTACCAGATGGTTGTAAAGCAAATCCCTTCTTTCCTGGTATATAGCCGGGTCAACAACCTGGTCTGCGCATTCGGCAACTACTCTTTGCATTAACGCCGGCGCATTGACATATCCCAGGATCCTGTTACACAGTATCAGACCGGACATCAATGTTTCCACATCGTCAATCCTGTCATTGACGGCAATATAGCCGATTCTTTCACCGGGAAGAGCCAGTGACTTGCTAAAGGAATTTACAATTATTGAGTTTTTAAATGCCTTAAAAACGCTTGGTACAACTGCGCCGTCGTATACTATCCTGTCATAAGGTTCATCGGATATAACATATAATGTTGAGTTGTATTCCTTTTGCTTCTTTTCTATTACTTCGTTAAGTTTCTGCAAGACTTCTTCGCTGTAAATAACGCCTGTGGGATTGTTGGGCGTATTTATCAATATTGCTTTAGTATTTTTAGTTATAGTTTTTTCAAGCAAGACAGGATCCGGTTGGAAGGTCTCGCTGTCAGTGGGGATAACCACGGTTTTGCCGGCGTAATTGTCTATGTAGAACCCGTATTCCACAAAATAGGGAGAGAATACAATAACTTCATCACCAGGATCAAGTATTGTCTTCAGTACAACGTTCAAGGCGCCGGCAGCCCCAACGGTCATTACAATATGAGAAGGTGTCAGTTTTGAACCTTTATACTTATTCACATATTCGGCAATGGCGGCACATGCAAAGTCATAACCCGCATTGCTCATATACCGATGTTTCCCGGGAATTTCACTTTCGACCACTTTCAGTAAAGCCAGCTGTACTGGTTCAGGCGGCTCAATCTCGGGATTACCTATGCTGAAGTCAAAAACATTGTCTTCACCGTAAAGCTTTTTCAGCCTGTTGCCTTCTTCAAACATGGCCCTTATCATTGAGGATTTCCTTGTGAATTCTTCAATTTTTCTTGATATCATATCCGCTCACTCCTTTTCAAAATATGAATCTATACTCTTCTTAGATTTTTTATAAATGATTCGCTGGGAGTCACATTTATCGTCTTATAGTTATCATATATAACCATCCCGGGCTTGGAACCTTTCGGCTTTCTAACATATTTTACGAAGGTATAATCTACCGGAACATTTGACGACATACGCGCTTTACTGTTATACGCTGCAAGCATGGCAGCTTCCAGGAGGGTGCTGTCCGGTATATCTGAAGAATTTTTTGCCTTTACTATAACATGGGAACCCGGTATGTTCTTTGCATGTAGCCAGATGTCTTCAGGAGAAGATTGTTTTAGTGTAAGCAGGTCATTCTGACGGTTGTTCTTGCCAACAAAAATATCAATCCCGTCTGAAGACAGATAATGATGCGGCAAGCTTTCCTTATGGGACTGTTCCTGCCTTTTCCTTGATGCTGCCAAATAATTCTGCCCCACAAGCTCATCCCGTATTTCCTCCAGTTCCTCCACTGTTGTGCAGTTTTCGATATGGTTTTGAACTGTTTCAAGGTAATCCAGTTCATATAATGTATTTTCCAACTGTTCTTTTGTGCTGGTATAGGTTCTTTTTGCCCGGGCGTATTTTTTAAAATAGTATTGAGCGTTTTCCGAAGGCGTTTTATGCTCATCAAGGGGGATGTCTATGAACTCGTTATTCTCACTGTAAAAATTTAATACCCTGGCGCTCTTGGCATATTTGGGAATTGAGTAAATATTGGCAGTCAGCAGTTCTCCATACAGCCTGTATTTTTCACGGTCCGCCACCTCTTGCAGGGTTGATTCCTGTATTTCTGCCTTTTTCCTGTACCTGGATAGTATTACTTCCAAAGATCTGAGCAAAGAAGCCTTCATTTGGCTTAATCTGTTGCTTTTGACCTTATCAGTATAGTAAAGGTCCATTATTCTGCTTATGGAGTCATCATGTTTCAAGTACTCATAACTTCTGACATTAAGGCAGTGAAAATCCAAAGTATTCTCCATGTCCTGGCTGTCATAGATGATACAGGGACTGAATTTATTATACTTAATATCCTCAAGTACCTGTTTCAGTTCAGAAGACAGACTGTTTAGCTGCACAGTGCTTAGTGAATTTCCTGTCTGCCGTTCGTCAATTTCTGCCCTGTAACATATTTCCCTGCAAAGAAACGGACTGAATCCCTTAATTTTTTCCAAAAGGTACTTGTCAACCCGCAAACTTGATTTTTCAATACCAGTTACTATTTCAAGCGGGTCTGCATCATCGGGACTTACTTTATCCTGCGCCGGCGGGAGCTCATAAAGACGGGCAGGCATTACTTCACGGACTCTGCTTGTTTCATTGTCAATATGTTTTATGGCGTCTATTATCCTGTTGTTTTCACCGATAAGTATAATATTGCTGTACCGGCCCATGATTTCCGCCACAAGCCGTTTTACTGACAAATCGCCAAGTTCATCAATGGACTCTATATGAATGTCCACAATGCGTTCATAATCATGAAAGGCTACATTAATAATTTTCCCGCCTGAAAGGTGTTTCCTCAGCAGCATGCAAAACATGGGCGGAACAGGGGGATTGATACTGTCTTCACCTGTTATATAAACCCTGGGATTGCTGGAATTGGCGCTGAGCAGTAATTTATAATTATGTCCCTTAGCACGAATGTGCAGCACAATCTCATCCCATTCAGGCTGAAAAACTTTTTCAATTCTACCACCCGTGAGCTTTTCATTCAGTTCAATTATCAAACTTTTCAATACAATTCCGTCCAAAGGCAAAGGAAACACTTCCTTGTTATAAGTTGTTGCGTACTGAAGCTTATGTAGAATTATACCATTATAGAAGAGGTGGTGAAAGGGCATTTTCTTACTACATTAAAAATACATATGGTATTGGTAAAGACTTTGACTCTGGCAGCTTAACTATTAGAGGCAGCTATGTTATAATGCTATAATAAATAATTAAATTTCATAAGACTGCTTTATTTGGAGGAAATATGGTTATAGGTGTATGTCGTATATTGCTTTCTGTAGATGAAGCTTTTTCACTGAAAGAGAAAAGGCAAATAATAAAGAGCCTTATAGAAAGGCTGAAATCACGGTTCAACGCTTCTGTTGCGGAAGTTGAGTATAACGATGTATGGAAAAACGCAGTAATCGGCCTGGCATGTGTTACAAACGAAGGGAAGCATGCAGACCAGATGATGGCCAATATGGTTAATTTCGTCGAAAATGACGGCAGGACTGTATTAGTAGATTATACAACAGAGAAAATTTACTTTGACTAACAATAAGCCGGTTTAGCAGAAAAATAATTATAACTTGCCGCTACCAGGTATATTTCATCTCAGGCTGCGCTAAAGCAACACCCAGTATGGAATTAAGTTAATCGTATTTTCTTTTCTTATCGGTATGATATTCCTGGGCTTTGAAAAAATTATTCAGTTGCTTAACGAGATTAGAAACAAATAATATTATTCGAATTGACAATCTGCCCGAAAGGATTTATAATGATTAGCGTGTAATCGATGAGATATTATTATAAAGTATGGGGCTATAACTCAGTGGGAGAGTGCCACACTGGCAGTGTGGAAGTCGAGGGTTCGAATCCCTTTAGCTCCACCAAACAAGACGCACTTAAAAACCGCAGCAGCCATAAATAAGGACTGCTGCAGTTTTTTAGTATGTAAGAATATTTCAGTGTCTCGAAGTTGTTATTTTTTGAAACGGAACACGTTCCAGGAGAGCTTTTTGAGATTGGCGGTAACGATTCCGTCTTTACAAATTGTGCCTTCGGCAACCACGGGTTTGATCACGTCGGGATTTTCATAGGAGTTCGCAGCATCAAAGTCGTCAGAGTACATGGTGATATGCTCAACGAACTTATAACCATCGAATCCACGGACATCCAGGGTAAATTCATGTTCGTCTTCCCAGTCACCATTGGAAACAAAGACTGTAAACTCGCCGTCTTTCTCGTTCAGGGCAGCAGCGGCCGTGATGTAGGGAACTCCCTTGAAGCCTCTGTACTGGTTCATATCGTCGATTGCATAGGACTTTACATCGTAGGTATCGCATTCAACTATCGGCATGATAGATAATCCCTTAGCATACTTGACGAAGGATGTCATTGTGTAGTATGAAGCAGCTTTCCAAGTGTGATCCTTGTCAGTTGCGCAGTACATGTGGAGACCCCCGGTCGCGCAGCCGATCTTGACACGGTCTGCATGACGGATAAGAGCCATTGTAGTAGCTGCGTTTGCAAGAGCCATGGCCATCTCGCCGCCACGGAATCTTCCGGGGCCGAAGCTAATGAACACGTTAGGATCCTGATATGTGTAGGGACGCTCCGGGAAACTGAAGAACATCTCGACCGGCATATTGCCGTTTAGTCCGTAATGTGCATCTCTGGGAGGACGGAATAAGCTGCCATACTCATCGAACGAGAGATACATGACCTTGTCGGTGCGGAGCTTTGTCTTTATGACGTCGCAGAGTGCAATTTCAGTTTTAATGTAGTCCTCATAGGCCTGAACACCAGCCATCAAAGCGCCAATATCACCGGGCGGAGCGCTGTGATAGTGATGCAGCGAGATCATGTCAACGGTCTCGTAGCAGACCTTAAGTACTTCGATATCCCATTCCGGATAATGGGACAGGAAAGGACTAGAGGAAACGCAGGCGATGGTCTTGACAGTTGGATCCGTATACTTGAGCATCTTGGAGGTCTCACGGGCAAGCACGCCATAGCCATGAGGGTCTTTTTCGTAGGAGCCCATCTGCCAGGGACCGTCCATTTCGTTGCCGAGATACCAGATCTTTACGTTATAGGGTTCCTTATGGCCGTTCCTGATACGCTCGTCGGACCACTGGGTGCCGCCTTCAAAGTTGGTGTAGTCAATGAGGTCGATTGCCTCGTTGATACCGTCAGTACCGAGGTTGATGGTAAACATCATTTCTGCGCCGACCAACTCGGCCCAGGTGAGATACTCATCAACACCAATTTCTTTGGGGATGATCTTTGAACGGGATCTGTCCAGGATCGTCTGACGCTTTTCGATTGGGCCTATGCTGTCCTTCCAGCGCCAGCCGGAGACAAAGTTGCCACCGAAACGGACTGCGGGCAGACCTGCTTCTTTCAGACCGTCGATAAAGTCATGCCGGAAGCCCCTCTCGTCAGCGGTGGGATGACCGGGTTGATACATGGAGCCGTTGACTATATTGCCAATAGGCTCAATGAAGGCGCCAAACAAACGCGGAGAGATTTCGCCCACTGCATATGCAGGATGGAGCGTCACTTTTGATTTTTTCGCCATTTTTAGGATCCTCCTTTATTGTAATTAAGAAACTTACATTCATTATACCGATGGTAAAATTTGCTTGTCAAGGCGATGCAGGGCCTGTAATTGATTGGTCCCGCCAGACTGTCAGCTTTCACCGAGGTCTATATTTTCTTCAAAGGAAATCAACCGATTTATGTATCGTTCGAGCCAGCTCTTAAATTGATAGCACGTATCATACGAGAGCAGCCACGTTTTCTCTCCGCTGGGATCAACGAGCGCAAGCTTATACTCGCTTTCACCATGAATGATGCTCCAATCTTTATGATTGTAAAACAGAAGCTTGTATGTTCCTTCGGATGCGCTGTTTGTCTCTGCCATCACTATTCGAATCGTGCAGTATATCTTATACAGGTCTCCGTAGGTAGGCTTGTATTCATCTAAAATGCGTTTTTTTGATGATTCATTAATTAACTCGGTGATAAAATTTATGTCCTTATCGTTCAGATAGTATGGCGTACCTTTTATAAGCGGGTACCATCCGTCTATCTCGGTTGTGAGAATGGCCTCAACTATATTTGCCACATTCAACGTATCCGAACGTTTGTTCACTGCAAACCCAAAGATCAAAGCCACGACAAGCAAAACTGAAATGATAGTAACCCAAGCTGCAGGTTTTTTGAAGTTCATGACGTTCTTGATGTGCCCCTTTATATTACCACCCCGCATTTCATAAATCAGCCTCTGCAGCTTGTCGATTTCTTATTCGGAAAGTTTCTTCTGTATCGTAAATGCCGCAAGAAATATATCATACTCCCTTGAACAGCACCTTAAGTATGTTCCATAAATAATACGGGACAAGGAAGTCGGTGTGGTAATAGTCGGACAGTGAGACGTAGATGTTGTGCTTTTGAGGATCCGGGCCATAGGAGAAACCTTCTGCCTTGGCGATATACTTGAGCTGCTTCTTCATCTCAGCGCCGTCCGGACCTCCGGTTGCAGCATAGATATAGAACGGAAGCTCGGGATGTGCCTTAATGGGAGCAGTCAGGAAGTCGATGACCTTATCCGGAGAAGGCTTATCATCTCTGGCACCGCCGGCAACGGTGTGACAGCTCATGGGTGCGTACCATCTGAAGTACTCAAAGTTGCGGTTGAAAAAATTCCACGTGCACATACCACCTCTTGAATAACCAGAGAATGCACGATGGTCTCTGGTAGCTTTGATACCCTCGCGGGAGGGATCCTCGAGGTAGGTGTTATACTTCATTTCAACAGCAGGAATGACATCCTCGATGAACTCCTTGTAATAGTTGCCCTTGATACCTGCCCAGTTGCCATCACCAGCAGGAACATTACCAGTGATAATTCTCTCCTTATAGTCCCTTTCGGGGTCAAAATAGTAGGTTGTAAACACTATGATGCAGGGCTCAATTTCACCGGACTCGAAGAGCATATCGATCATGGGCTTGTTGCCGCCTACACTGAACATCTGCGGGTCACAGGTGTTGCCATGCTGGAAGTACAATACGTTATACTTTTTTGACTTGTCCTCCGGTTCATAGCCATAGGGTAGATATACGTAACAGTACTTCTGATAGGTTTTACCATCTTCGTAGACAGAGGTGGTGTACTCAAGTCTTTCGCATTTGCCTGGCTTTGTGGGAACACCGGTTCTTAAATAGGGGTTTTCCTCAAAATAAGTCTCAAAATCGATGACTTCGCCGGGCTTTGTTATGATTTTTCTAAACTCGCTCATAGGTACAACCTCCTTCATATGGGAATCATAATAGTATTATTGCACTGTCGTGCTATTTCTGTCAATTTTTTCTTAAATCCCTTGCTTTTCAAGCTAAATGCCATGACCGCTGATGTTTTTTGGATACTTAAAATACCGGCTTATTTATTTACAATTATGTATATTATGTTATAATAAGAATAATCCCACCCCATATGGGGAGGGGGCTATGTACTATAAACGGGTATACTGACAAGTTCAGGAGGTTTTGATATGCATTGTGCAGATAAGGAACAGGTACTGAATCTGCTGAAAACAACCAGGGGACAAATAGACGGTATCATCAGGATGGTGGAAGATGACAGGTACTGTGTGGACATTTCAAAACAGATATTGTCTGTACAGGCTTTACTGAAAAAGGCTAATTTAAGAATAATAGACCAACATATCAGGAACTGTGTGAAAGAAGCTTTTATTCAAGGCGACAATGCAGGGAATGCAAAAGTGGATGAGATAATAAACCTTATAGACAAATATGTAAAATAACAATAATTTTAATACTGTGTTAAAAAGGGTATAAATTGGTAAATAACCGAACATATTCAATTTGAACATGAAGCGAGGTGTATCAAATGAAAAGAGAGATACTGGGTATTGAAGGTATGTCATGTACAGCATGCGCCAAGGCCATTGAAAGGGCAGTGGGAAGGGTTGAAGGCGTACATGCCGCTATTGTTAACTTCGCTGTAGAAAAACTAAGCGTGGAATATGACGAAAACCTGACAAATCTTGATGAAATCAAAGAAGTTGTAAAAAAAGCCGGATTTAATATCATAGAAGAAAATCCTGCAAACATACGTAATATTATAATCCCCATTTCAGGCATGCACTGCGCAGCATGTGCAAAAGCTGTTGAAAGAGCGGTTAAAAGACTGGACGGTATCAGGGAAGTGAGCGTAAATCTTGTAAATGAAAAAGCCAGGGTTGTATATGATTCTTCCCTTGTGAGGATATCCCAAATAAAGGAAGCAATTTCAAAGGCGGGATATGTGCCTCTTGATATAGAGACAGAGGAACAGGCCGATGCGGAAAAAGAGCAGAGGCAGAAAGAAATCCGCAATCTGAAAATTAAGTTAATAGTGGCCTCAATTTTTACAATACCACTTTTATATATCGCCATGGGGCATATGACAGGGCTTCCTTTGCCTGAATTTCTAATGCCGGAAATGCATCCTGTAAATTTCGGATTAGCACAACTGATACTGACATTGCCGGTAATAGCTGCGGGATACAGGTTTTACACCATCGGATACAGCAGGCTTTTAAAACGTGAACCCAATATGGATTCACTTATAGCCATAGGAACCAGTGCTGCATTTGCATATAGCCTTTTTTCCATTTTTCAGATAATGAAAGGAAATGACGGCTATGCCATGAACCTGTATTTTGAAACGTCAGGGGTAATAATAACGCTGATATTGGTTGGCAGGTACATGGAATCAGTGGCAAAGGGCAAAACTTCAGAAGCTATAAAAAAACTTATGGGGCTTGCGCCTAAAACCGCTACCATTATTAAGGACGGAAAAGAAATATCCATACCAATAGAAGAAGTGGAAGTGGGAGACATTATCATTGTAAAACCCGGCGAGAAGATACCAGTTGACGGGGAAGTAGTGGAAGGCATATCTTCAGTGGATGAGTCCATGCTTACCGGTGAAAGCATTCCTGTTGAAAAATTCCCGGGAAGTAAAATAACAGGTGCTACTTTAAACAAAAATGGCACCATTAGATTTAGGGCCACAAAAGTAGGAAAAGACACAGTACTTGCACAGATAATCAAGCTTGTTGAAGACGCTCAGTCAACAAAAGCCCCTATAGCAAAGTTGGCTGACATTATATCGGGATACTTTGTACCAATAGTTATGGCCATTGCCGTTGTGGCAGGCCTGGCATGGTATATTTCAGGCAAACCTGCAGCCTTTGCCCTTACAATATTCATTTCCGTACTCGTTATAGCATGCCCGTGCGCTTTGGGTCTTGCCACCCCTACGGCAATAATGGTAGGTACCGGGAAAGGAGCTGAATATGGTGTGCTCATTAAGAGCGGCGAGGCCCTGGAGACTGCTCACAAAATCCAGACTGTTGTATTTGATAAAACAGGAACAATTACTGAAGGCAGGCCAAAGGTTACAGATATAATTTTAACTGGTTTGGTGACGGAAGAAGAACTTCTTGTACTGTCCGCTTCAGCAGAAAAAGGATCGGAACATCCATTGGGAGAAGCTATTGTAAACGCGGCAAAAGAAAGAGGATTGGTTCTGCTTGATACGGAAAGGTTCCAGGCCATACCGGGGGAGGGCATTGAAGCAGTCCTTCAAGGCAGGAAAATGCTTTTAGGTAATAAAAAACTAATGGAAGAAAGAAATATAGAAATTACTTTGGAGAAAGAATCGGACAGGCTCGCAGGAGAAGGCAAAACACCCATGTATATAAGCATTGAAGACCGCCTGGCTGGCATTATTGCCGTGGCAGATGTACTGAAGCCGGGCAGCGGAAAGGCAATAAAACTTCTTCACGGTATGGGTATTGAGGTAGCAATGATTACCGGAGACAATAAACGAACTGCGGAAGCAATTGCAGCTCAGGTTGGCATAGACAGGGTAATGGCTGAAGTTCTGCCCCGGGATAAGGCGGAGCAAGTAAGAAAACTTCAGGAAGAAGGCAAAAAAGTAGCCATGGTGGGAGACGGAATAAACGATGCGCCTGCCCTTGCCCAGGCAGATATTGGTATTGCCATAGGTTCGGGTACAGATGTGGCCATGGAATCGGCAGATATAGTTTTAATGAGGAGTGACCTTTTGGATGTGGTTACCGCAATAAACTTAAGCAGGCAAACATTGAAAAACATTAAACAGAACCTGTTTTGGGCTTTTGCATACAACACTGCAGGCATTCCCATAGCAGCAGGCCTACTGTACCTTTTCGGAGGGCCTCTTCTAAATCCCATGATTGCGGCAGGTGCAATGGCATTCAGTTCTGTATCGGTTGTCACAAATGCCCTGAGATTGAGAAGGTTCAAACCTTCTCACCATAAGCTTTTTCACGGCAATACCGCCTGAAAAGTATTAACCCTACACAACCATAAATGAATACTACTAAACAAGTAATGAAACGGTACCGATACAATATGCAGTACCGTTTATTTTGTGTCTTCCTTAATCTAAAAGGAGTATTTTGGAAATTACACTTCTGGTATAATATACCTGAGGTAAATATTCCCGGAGGTAAAATAATGGGAGTACTTGGAAACGAAGGCTATAGGTTCTTACCCTATTTGTTGATTGAAGACGGAATAGTTACTGAAGTGGGGTATCCATTTCTGGACTTGGCGGGATACAGCCAAAAAGAAATCTGTAACAAATCTCTTTCCTGCTTGCTGAATGAGATATTAAGGGTAAACATCCCTTTTGAAAATCTGGCAAATGCTTCAGGCGAAATTGCAGTATTTTTTACTAAATCAGGTGAACCCAGGATTGCAAAGATTCTTTTTGAAGAGGAAGATAACAAGTCCTTATTAGTTTTCCATGAAATACCCCGGTCACGCCTGCAGGACATTTCTCCAGAAATACCGGATTATTGCAGCAATTTCAGCGAGATACCTACAGCCGTTTTCGGTGGTGTCAGCTATGCTTTACTTTTTGCCAATAAAGCATTTTTTGAATGGGTAAACAAAATTACTCCATTTCAGGGCTGCATAAGTGGACAGAAAATTAACGGCATTTTTAAGAGACTGGGCAATGAAAATCCTGCTGTATTCTTAAATAATTTCATGAAAAGTGCCGTGGATATAGTAGTTAACAATGTTATACTGGAAGGCACCTGTGAAAGCCTGCCTGCCAATATTCACCTAAAGGGTATAAAAACTGATTTTGGCATGGTTATTGTCATTATGAGAATTTTTGAAAAGGAACAATGTAATGAAGAGGTGCCGGTTACAAGAGCAAAATCGGAATATTTGGTTGAACTGATTGATATCCCGCTTATCAGGCTGTCTTACCCGGAGTTTGACATTGAATACATTAATAAACCTGCGAAAAATTTATTTATTCAGGAGGATAATCTGAATTTTAGCACAGGTTCATGGAAACTTATAAGAAAAATAGTTGCAAATTATGATTATGAAAGTAAAAAAGCTATTCTGCAATGCATCAGGAATGTAATAGATAAAGAAGGCCCGGTAAGAAAAATAACTTCTGCTTTCACGGACAGGGATAAAAATACCAGGATTTTTTATTTTATCTTTACAGTAGACGAAATATCCAAAAAGGGAAGTATTTTCATTGCCGTAAAGGATATCAGTAACATATACCGGGATGATGTATCAAACGACAAGGATGATTTTCTTTCACTGATAGCCCATGAACTTAAAACCCCCATAAACATGGTAATCTCAACCATACAGGTTATGGAACGTGTCTGTGTGGAGCAGATAAACGACAGGGTAAGGTATTACCTGGAAAAAATCAAGAGAAATACAAACAAGCAAATGAAACTGGTCCGTAACCTACTGGATTTATCCAGGGCAGAATCAGGGTACCTGACTGTGAAAAAAAGAAATTTGGACATTGTTAAGCTGACAAAGACAATACTTGAATCAGTGCGCCTTTATGCCGGCAGGTTGGGATTAAACCTAAGGTTTAATTCTCTTCTTGTTCAGAAAATTATTGCTGTGGACGAGGAAAAATATGAACGGATAATCCTCAACCTGATATCCAATGCCATAAAGTATTCCCGGACCGGCGGTGTGATACATGTAAACATATCCAAAGTCCGGGATATGGTTTGTATAGAAGTAAAAGACGAGGGAATAGGTATTCCTGAAGATAAAATCGGCCTAATTTTTAATCGCTTTGAGCGAGTTACAGATGTTGGTAAAGAAGGAGCAGGTATAGGTCTTGCCCTTGTTAAAAAATTTGTAACCATGTTGAATGGTTCCATTGAAGTGAAGAGCAAATTGGGAGAAGGAAGTTCCTTTAAAGTCTATCTGCCTGATGAAATGCTTAATGACATTCAGGAAGATGAATATGATAAATACCAGGCTCAAAAATATGAAGACATAATTTCATATGAGTTTTCAGATATTTACTGGGACTAAAATGTAAGCCGTGTGTTTAGAAATACCTGGATAGCCTATATCCTTTGTCCGACAGTACTGGTGCCGGGAATGCTTGCCGTGTCTTCATAAGTATAACCTTTGTATTTATGGGCATGGCCATTGGTATAGGCTGTTGCCCCTTCAATCTTGTGGATGTGGCCATTTTCAGTTTTTATCGGCATACCTGTGAATCCCGAGAAATAATGGGTGTGGTCCAGGTAAGACACTACTCCGTAATAAAAATGTATATGAAAACGGCTGAAACCCCAGAGAGTTTGTACATACCCTTTGATTTGATGTTTATGGATGCCGCTGAAGGAACTTTCAATTTCGAATTTGTGGATATGGCAGTTCATTTCACCCTCCGTACATTTGCAGTATCAGTATTATTACTAAATCTGTATATCATTAACTTGTACAAAAAAACGCAATTTTATCAAAGAAATATCCTGACAATGCTTTATACACTACATAACATTGCAAAACAAGGATTATAATACTAACTAAATACCCAAGGGCTCTATACAGTATTATACTAGGTTTGTTGAATTTTGTTGCTAAATCTTATATTATTAGATATGAATTAATACCAGGGTTTATAACCTACTATGTAGTTATATTAACACTTTGGTAGTATATAAGTAAAGTACCACAATTTAAAATGTTTACATGCCTTTCATTAAAGGAGTAAAAAAGCATAAGGTGGTGGTCATTTAGTGAACGGCAGTCTTCTTGACGATATTCGCCGGGCTGAAGAGGAAGCGGACGATATAATTAATGAAGCAAGAAAAGAAGCCATGCGGCTTATCTCGGATGCGGAAAAAGAAGCACAGACAATACTTCAGGATCAGGCAAACGAGGAACGGGTAAAATTAAAAGAAATATTGGATCAGGCTGAATTGGAGGCTAATTCGAAGATACAACAGATAAACAAAAATGTTGAGGTCGAGAAAGAACGGCTTAATGAAGCTGCTTCGAAAAAATTAAGAGAAGTGGTGGAAAAAATAAAGAAAAAGGTAGTGGAATAAATGTCTGTTGTTGAAATGAGTAAACTTACTTTTATAGGTTTACAGGAAGATAAGTTAGCTATTACTGAAGAGTTAATGAAGATAGGCTTGATTGAAGTAGATGAATCATATGAAATCCCTGGGGAAATGGAAGGCTTATTGAAAAGCATCAACAATACCGAAGAAATTATTGAAATTGATCGAAATTTGGAGAAGCTTGAAACGGTTTTAAGCAAATTATCGGCTTATGATAAAAGGAAAAAGTCCTTGTTTTCATCCAGAAGGACTGTCACTGCAAAAGAATACGAGGATATCCGGAACAGAAGCAGTTCATTAATGCGGGTTGTTGATTTTATTCTGGAAGCTGAAAAAAGCAATTCTCAATACTCTTCAGAAATTAACAGGCTGCGCAATTCCATCAATAACCTGTTGCCATGGAGGGAATTAGGTATACCCTGGGAGGTTGATAGGACAAAACATACTTGCATTATAAAAGGTGTTATGCCTTCAGAAAATGATTTTGACGAAGTGCGAAGAATACTATATGCTTCAGTTAAGGAAAGCTGCATTGAACTCCTGCATGACGACGGAGAACAGAAGTATATGCTCTTGATCATCCACGCCGATTTTGAAAGCAAGGCATTAGAGATAATGAAAAAATTCAACTTCAGCAGGGTAACTTATAAGGAATTAACAGGAACTACAGCAGATAACATAAACAGAATAAATGTTAAAATAAAAGAACTGGAGTTAAAACAACAACAGGAAGCCAGAAAGGTAATAGTTGATCACGTCCGGTATATCAGTGAACTGGAAATGCTTTATGACAGTTTTAGGATAATAAAAGAGCGTGAAGAAGCTATAAAGAAGTTGAGGGGAACCAGTAGAATATTTATCTTGAGGGGCTGGTTACCTTCCAAGGCTGCTGAAAAGGTAAAAACTGCCATCACCTCTACATATACGTGTATTTTTGAACTGGAGAAACCCGGGGAAGATGAACAATTTCCCGTTTTGCTTGACAATAAAGGATTGGCAGAATCTGTTGAAATGGTAACGGAAATGTACAGCTTGCCAGATCCCAGAGAAATCGACCCGAATGCGGTTATGGCTCCGTTTTTTGTACTGTTCTTTGGACTTATGCTTTCGGATGCCGGTTACGGCTTGATTCTTGCCCTTTCATCAGGATTTATATTATGGAAGTTTAGGCTTGAAAAAAGTCAGAAGAAGTTCCTTAAGCTAATGTTTTACTGCGGTTTGGCTACTGTATTCTGGGGAAGCCTTTTTGGCAGCTGGTTCGGTAATCTTGTTTATACAGTAAGTTATGGCAAGTATTCAATAAATCCTTTATGGTTTGACCCTGTGGCGGAGCCTGAAAAGCTGCTTACATGGTCATTGGCTTTCGGTGTTGTTCATATTTATGTCGGAATTGCAGTTAAGGCAGCCAACTTAATAAGGCAAAAGAAATATGTTGATGCTGTTTTTGATGCTTTATTCTGGTACATTCTGTTTACAGGAGCCATATTTTCTGTATTATCATATGTACCGGGAATTAATACGGAGAATATTGAAGGGCTTGGGGAAATCGGCAAATATTTGTTAATTGTGGGAGCAGTTTTATTGATACTGACACAGGGAAGATCGAAAAAGAACCCTGTATCAAAGTTCTTTTCGGGTATTGGCAGTTTATATGACCTTGTAAGCTTTATGAGTGATGTTTTATCCTATTCAAGATTGTTAGCCCTTGGGCTTGCTACTTCCGTAATTGGTTCAATTATAAACCAGATGGGTGCAATGATGGGACTGAATAACCTGTTTGGAATATTCGTATTTGCTTTGGTATTTGTCTTTGGCCATGTATTTAATTTCCTAATAAATGCACTGGGTGCTTATGTCCATTCCAGCAGGCTCCAGTACATTGAGTTTTTCGGTAAATTTTACAAAGGTGGTGGAAAGGCTTTTACGCCTTTAAAAATTAATACAAAGTATACTATTATTGAAAACGACAAGGAGGATTATTTGAATGAATAACGGCATTTTATCAGCTATAATCACAGGTGACGCATTAGCATTTTTAGGAGCAGCTTTAGGATTTCTTCTGGCTGGATGTGGTTCTTCAAAAGGTGTTCGTATAGCAGGAGAGGCCGCTTCAGGCGTTGTAACGGAAGATCCGAATAAATTCGTTGAAGTAATGATATTGGAAGCTTTACCAAGCACTCAGGGAATATATGGATTTGTTGCTGCGTTTATGATCCTTGGCAAAATTGGTGGACTTAGTTTGGAGCAAGGTTTTATACTTTTTTTGGCAGGACTGCCTATTGGAATAGTAGGTTTATTTTCAGCAATATATCAGGGAAGAGTCGCTGCGGCAAGCATAGGCATAGTGGCTAAACACTCCGGAGAAATGGTCAAAGGAGTTATTCTGACACTTATGGTTGAGGTATTTGCTATTTTTGCAATACTTATCTCTATTTTAATAATTGGCAGGGTATAAAAAAGGAGCATACAAGATGTCTGGTGTAGACAAGATTACTGAGATGATTATTGAACAGGCAAAAAAGCAAAGAGAAGAAATTTTAAACCAGGCAAGGAGGCAATCTGCCAAAATACTGGAAGATGCGAAAATCAAAGTGCAGGAACGGCAGACCCTTTTTTGGGAAAGTGCCCAGAAAGAAGCACAGAGTTTTAAGGAAAGACTCATTTCACTGGCAGAGCTGGAAGCGAAAAAAGAGATTCTTAAAGCAAAAAGAGAAATAATTGACAAGGCGATTCAGACTGCTCTGGAAGAACTTTCGAACTTGCCTGAAGAAGAATATATAAATATTCTTGTAAAAATGATAATTTCTGCAGCCGATGACGGTGAAGGTGAAATCATCTTATCAAAAACGGATAAAGAGACAATCGGAAGCAGGTTGCTTGAAAAGGTGAACAAAGAATTAAAATATAAAGGGATTGAACCTAAATTGAGAATATCTTCCGAATATATGAGCAGTTCCTCGGGAGGCTTCATTTTACGCAAATACCAGATTGATATAAATTGCACTTTTGATTCGATTGCTAAAATAAAGCGAGACGATCTGGAAAATATGATTGCTGAAACTCTCCTGAGCTAGACTCTTTTGGGTAAGTACGCGACAATGGTAAGTTAAGCAAGGAGGAAAACATGGTAAGGGATGAAACCAGGTTTGCCAATGCTGTGGGAAGAATCAGGGTTCTTGAAAGAAAAATGATGGATAAGGGCAAACTGGAACGCTTAATGGATGCCCGCGGTCCGGATGAAGCTTTGAAAATACTTCAGGAAGCAGGCTATGAAACAGACGACGGAAGCAATACGGCATGGGATTATGAAAGAATACTTGATAACAGGATGAAGGGAATTTATGATTACCTGAAGAAAATATCTCCTGACCCGGATATTATTGACTTGTTCTTGTACCGGCAGGATTTTCACAATGCAAAGGTAATTCTTAAATCCCTGTTTAAACTACCGGAAGAGGGCAAAGAAATCAGGCCGTTCATATGTTATGGGACAATACCGGCCGATGAGCTGGAGAAATGTATTAATGAGCGTAAGCTTAATGAAATACCTTCCTTTTTAAGAGGTGCCGTGGACGAATGCTTTGAAAGTTTCGGCAAAAAAAACGACCCCCAGGAAATTGACATAATTCTTGATAATGCCATGTTCAGGCAGATGTCTTCCAAAGCTGCCGATATTAGAAATGATTTTATCATAAAACTTGTAAGGATAATGGTTGATTTGGTTAACATAAAGACTTTTATCAGACTTAAGATTATGAATAAACCTTTATCCTTTTTTCAAAGGGTGTTGTTTGATTACGGTACAATTCCTGTAAGTTCTTTCATGACATCCATTGAAAAGCCTTTGGAAAGTATTCTGGAAGGTATAAAATTGGGGCCATATACTTTCGTTTGTGAAGAAGGCCTGGATGGTTACTTTAACAACGAAAGTTTGGCAAAACTTGAACTGTTAAGTGACAACTATATTATGTCTTTTATAAAACAAGCGAAATATATCGCGTTGGGCCCAGAGCCCCTTATAGCTTATCTTTTGGCTTATGAAAATGAAATTAAGAATATAAGAATTATAATGATTGGGAAAACAAACAAAATACCCAACGATATTATTGCTGAAAGGCTTAGGGATATGTATGTATAAGATTGGCATTGTCGGTGATAAAGACAGCGTATTGGGATTTATGGCAGTAGGTTTTGATGTATATCCTGTGTCGGATTATCAGGAAGCCGCTAAAAAGATTGACAAAATGGCGGGGGAAGGATACGGAGTAATTTTTATAACCGAACAGATCGCTGAAGGTCTCAGGGAAACGTTAGATAAGTATAAGGATTCATTGGTGCCGGCAATTATTCCTATCCCCGGTACCCAGGGTTCGTTGGGATTGGGACTTAAAAATATCAGAAAATCCATTGAACGGGCTGTGGGTGCGGATATTCTTTCTATGGGGGAATGAGTGCCTTAGACAACAGTTGTTATATAAAATTTATATACTTTGTGACGAAGGATGTGACTTTTGGTGAAACAAGGTACTATTGTTAAAGTATCCGGGCCACTGGTAGTGGCAAAAGATATGGAACATGCTAATATGTTTGATGTGGTACGTGTAGGCAATCAGAATCTGATCGGCGAGATAATAGAAATGCATGAAGGAAGAGCATCTGTTCAGGTATATGAAAATACTGCAGGATTGGGCCCCGGTGAACCTGTTTTTACTACTGGTTCCCCGTTAAGTGTTGAATTAGGCCCTGGACTTGTCGGAACAATATATGACGGTATACAACGCCCGTTGGAAGTTATACGGGAAATGGTAGGAAGTAATATTACACGTGGTATTGACGTCAAAGCTCTCGACAGACAGAAAAAATGGTACTTTAAACCTGCAGTAAGAAAGGGCGAAACTGTCGAAGCCGGAGACATTATCGGTACGGTGCAGGAAACTCCTGTAATTGAGCATAGAATCATGGTCCCGTTTGGAACACGGGGAATTGTAGAAGAGATTTCTGAAGGCGAGTTTACCGTGGAAGAAGCTGTGGCGAGAATAAAGAAAGCTGACGGCGAAATTGTGGAAGTCAGTATGATGCAGAAATGGCCGGTAAGACGTGGACGGCCGTACAAAGAAAAACTGCCTCCTAATGAGCCGCTTGTGACAGGGCAAAGAGTTATTGATACCCTTTTTCCCATAGTAAAAGGAGGCGTAGCGGCAATACCCGGACCTTTTGGCAGCGGCAAGACGGTAGTTCAGCATCAGTTGGCAAAGTGGGTCGATGCAGAAGTCATCGTTTACATAGGGTGCGGTGAACGCGGCAATGAAATGACTGATGTTCTAATGGAGTTTCCTCAATTAAAAGATCCAAGAACAGGGGAATCCTTAATGAACAGAACTGTTCTCATTGCAAACACATCAGATATGCCTGTGGCAGCCAGGGAAGCCTCGATTTATACAGGCATTACAATAGCCGAATATTTCAGGGACATGGGTTACAGTGTTGCGCTGATGGCTGATTCAACTTCAAGATGGGCTGAAGCATTAAGAGAAATGTCGGGACGTTTGGAAGAGATGCCCGGCGAAGAAGGATATCCGGCGTACTTAGGGTCCAGGCTTGCGCAGTTTTATGAGCGTGCAGGAAGAATAGTCTGCCTCGGTTCAACAGACCGTGAAGGTTCAATATCCGCCATAGGCGCTGTATCTCCTCCGGGCGGAGATATTTCCGAACCGGTAACCCAGGCGACTTTGAGAATTGTTAAGGTCTTTTGGCGGCTGGACTCTGTTTTGGCATACAGCAGGCATTTTCCTGCTATTAACTGGCTTGAGAGTTATTCCTTGTACCAGGACAAAGTTGATATCTGGATGACGGACAATGTTGCCGATGACTGGACCAGGCTCAGGCGCGAAGCCATGACGTTGCTGCAGGAGGAATCAGAACTTCAGGAAATAGTAAGATTGGTAGGTTTTGACGCCTTGTCGCCAACCGACAGGCTCAAACTCGAAGTTGCAAAATCCATACGTGAGGACTACCTCCATCAAAATGCTTTCCATGAAGTCGACACATTTACATCTTTAAAGAAACAATACAGAATGTTGAGGTTATTAATCAGGTTTTACCGTTTAGGGTTAAGAATGCTGGAGCAGGATGCTGATGAGGATAAAATTTTTAACCTGCCGGTTAGGGAAAAGATAGGCAGAATGAAGTATATACCAGAAGAGCAAATGGAAGAACAGCTTTCAATAATTGAGGCTGAACTTGAGGAACAGATGAGAGGTCTGTCAGCAAGGGAGGAAGGTTTATAATGTTGAAAGAATACAGGACTATTTCAGAGGTTGCAGGTCCTCTGATGCTTGTGAAAGATGTAGAAGGCGTAAAATTTGAGGAACTTGGCGAAATAGAGCTGGAAAACGGAGAAATAAGGAAATGCAGGGTCCTGGAAGTTGATGGTTCCAACGCTCTGGTACAGCTGTTTGAGGGTTCCGCTGGCATTAATATTACCAACAGCAAAGTAAGATTTTTAGGTAGGGGTGTTGAACTTCCCGTGTCCTTGGATATGCTGGGCAGGATTTTTGACGGAATGGGAAGGCCCATAGACAACGGACCTGAGATTATTCCTGAAAAAAGGCTGAATATAAGCGGTTCACCCATAAATCCTGCAGCAAGAGACTATCCTTCCGAATTTATTCAGACAGGAATATCGGCTATAGATGGTTTAAATACCCTTGTACGCGGACAAAAACTGCCGATATTCTCGGGGGCAGGCTTGCCTCATGCAGAATTGGCGGCGCAAATAGCAAGACAGTCAAAGGTCCTTGGCACAGACAGCAAATTTGCTGTTGTATTTGCCGCTATCGGTATAACTTTTGAGGAAGCTGACTTCTTTATTACAGACTTTAAAAAGACAGGGGCAATTAACCGTGCTGTTATTTTTATAAACCTGGCTGACGACCCGGCCATTGAGAGAATATCTACTCCGAGAATGGCTTTAACTGCTGCGGAATTCCTTGCATTTGAAAAGGATATGCATGTATTGGTAATATTAACGGATATAACGAATTATGCCGAAGCTTTAAGAGAGGTATCTGCTGCAAGAAAAGAAGTGCCGGGAAGACGCGGATATCCTGGTTATATGTATACGGATCTTGCTACCATGTATGAAAGGGCAGGAAGAATAAAAGGCAAAAACGGAAGCATTACCCTGATACCTATATTAAGCATGCCTGAAGACGATAAAACTCATCCCATTCCTGACTTGACGGGTTATATTACTGAAGGACAGGTAATACTCAGCAGGGAACTGTACCGGAAAGGTATTATGCCACCCATTGACGTATTGCCGTCCCTGTCCCGGTTAAAGGATAAAGGAATAGGGGAAGGAAAGACCCGGGAAGACCACGCTGATACTATGAATCAATTGTTTGCCGCTTATGCCAGGGGCAAAGAGGTAAAAGAGCTTGCAATCATTCTCGGTGAGGCTGCCCTTACCGAAACTGATAAACTTTACGCGGAATTTGCTGATGAATTTGAAAGAACCTATGTATCTCAAGGTTTTAATGTCAACAGGTCTATTGAAGAAACACTGGACTTAGGATGGCAACTGCTTAAGATACTTCCAAAGAGCGAACTAAAGCGTATAAGGGATGAATTCCTCGATAAATATCTGGAAAACGGCAATAGGTAAAGAACGGAACCTGGAGGGGTAGTCTATGACAGTTATGAATGTTAATCCAACCCGTATGGAGTTAACCAGGCTTAAAAAGAGGCTGGCTGTTGCAAGAAGGGGACATAAGATGCTTAAAGATAAACGGGATGAATTAATGAAACAGTTCCTGGAACTTGCAATAACTAACAGAAAGCTGCGGGAGGAAGTTGAGAATAATTTGAAGAAGGTTTACGAAAAGTTTATGATTGCGCGGGCCATAATGTCCACTGAAAGTTTCGAGGAATCCCTTATGTTTCCCAAGCTCAAAGCCGAGCTTAACATAACTGTTGTAAACAGGATGGGCGTGGAAATTCCTGTTTACGATTTTGTTACTGCGGAAACTCATGATTCAGATATATATCCGTATGGTTTTGCCGAAACTTCAGCGGAACTGGATGGAGCATTAGCGGCATTGGACAAGGTACTTCCGGATTTGCTGAAGCTTGCCGGCGTAGAGAAAGCAATTCAATTGCTTGCCCTTGAAATTGAAAGTGTAAGAAGAAGGGTTAATGCTTTGGAACATGTTCTAATACCTCAATTGACTGATACCATAAGGTATATATCAATGAAACTTGAAGAAAATGAAAGAAGCAACCTGGTAAGACTTATGAAAGTAAAGGACATGATTCTGGAACAGGCTCACGGATACAAAAAATAAAAATTTAAAATTGATATTGCAAATGTAATTTTTCTATGTTAAAATTCTTCAAGAAATATTTTTAAGTCAGGTACTGAGATGCCGACAAGATATTTTAAACGAAAAGGTAATATAACCGGTTATAAAGTATAATCTTGTCTGCACCACAGGCAAGTTTTTTTTTGCCTAACGCCTGAAATACTATGAAAAGGGGTTGTAAAAATGGTAAAAAATCAACAGGTAATTGGTTATCTTCCGGATGAAAGGCCGCCCATATGGAAACTGCTTCTCTATGCTATCCAGCAGGTTATAGTAATGTTTCCAGCCACCGTTGCGGTCGCTTTGATTACAGGCTTTCATGTTTCAACAACGATTTTTGCCAGTGGTCTTGCAACAATTTGCTTCATTTTGGTGACCGGCAGAAAAATACCGCTTTATTACGGATCAAGTTTTTCTTATGTTGCAGCCATAGGCAGTCTTATGAGTTCAGAAGCTTTAGCCGGTTATGTACTGAACGACAAAATTGCAATTGCCCAATTCGGTATAGTAATGTCAGGTATTGTGTCCATTGCGGCAGGCTTGATTGTAATGCGTTTCGGCAAGGATACAATTGATAAAATTCTTCCTGCCACAATTACTGGGCCCATTGCCATGGTAATCGGATTAACCCTGGCCGGTGTCGCCATGCAGGATACCATGGCCATAGCAATTGACAATGCCGGTACCCTTCCGGTAACAGAATCAATGATACCTTTCGCAAAGAATATGGCATTGATTGTTTCACTGGTCACCCTTGTTTCAACCATACTGCTTTCAGTATACCTGAAAGGTTTCATGGGCCAGTTGCCACTGATAATAGGGCCAATTATCGGCTGTTTCGCTGCCTTCATTATAAAACTGGCCACAGGTGTGGACCTTTTTAAAGTATTGCCTGCTACCAGCAATTCGGGAATATTTGCACTGCCCGTATTCACACTGCCGAAACCTTCATGGTTTGCTGTAGCAGCCATCATGCCCATTGCAATTGCTACCATTCCTGAATCAACAGCCCATATATTCCAGCTTGATATATATGTAAATGACCTGGCAAAGAAAAAAGGTTCAAATAAAGTATACAATCTTGCTGACAAATTAGGCCTCAACCTTGTAGGTGACGGAATAGGCGACATGGTTGCAGGTTTCATCGGAGGTCCGGCTGGGACAAACTATGGTGAAAACATAAGTGCAATGGCAATCACAAGGGTATTCTCCGTATCAGTGCTGATTGGTGCATCCATAATATCCATGGTTATAGCCTGCTTTACACCGCTTATAAATGCCATCTACTCCATACCTACAGCTGTTATAGGCGGATTGGAAGTTTATCTGTTCGGAGCCATAGCTGCCCAGGGTATTGCAATAATGGTTGAGAAGAAAGTGGACCTGTTCAGCGCTAAAAATATTGCAATAATAGCAACAATAATGATTATCGGGCTTGGAGGCCAGTTCGGTTTTGGAGGAAACATTCCGTTCTTCGGCCTTGAGGTTCCATGTATTGCAGGAGCAGCTATATTCGGTATAATCCTTAATCTGATTCTCAGCATCGGAAATCGAAAAGATGCAGAAAAGAGCGCGTAACAATAAAAACCGGATAGTTTATCTTTAGCAATGTACATGATAAGGAGAGGGACATGATCTTTATAAAACATGCCCCTCCCTTTTTTGTTTTCTATATTCAACTTGATGTTTCCTAAAGTAACGCTTCCACAAGTATTATTACGGACGGACTAACGAAACTTACTCCACCCTGATAATCTTGACTTATGATGAGGAATGAATTAACATCATACTAAAATTTTTAATTCTTTGAAGGAGCAATATTATGTATGATATAGCAATAGTGGGCGGAGGTCCGGCAGGAGCTACATTAGCACGGCTGATAGGGGATAAGTATAGAGTTATGCTGCTGGAAAAACGCACTTTTGGCAATGGCTTTAATACATCTCAAAAATGTTGCGGTGGTTTACTGGACCCTGATGCGCAAAAGATGCTGGCTTCCTTTGGTTTGGGATTACCTAAATCCGTTATTTTAAGCCCGCAAATGTTTTCAGTAAGGACAATAGACATTGATAACGGTAACGAAAGGTATTATCAGCGCCACTATATAAACATAAACAGGGATGAGTTTGACAAATGGCTTGAATCGCTTATACCTTCTTCCGTAGAAATTATAAACGGAAGCATTTATTTGGAACACCGCGTGCAGGAAGACCATGTTGATATAAGTTTTTCAAACAATGGAAAATTTTATAAAGAAAAAGCCAGGTTGATTATCGGCGCCGATGGAGCTTTTTCCAAAGTAAGGAGATTGTCTTTTCCGGATCACCGGTTTCCTAAAGCATATATTGCCATACAGGAATGGTTTGAAACCAATCAGAAAGTGAATTATTACGGTGCCGTTTTTGACAGCCAAATAACGGATTTTTATTCCTGGATTATTCCCAAGGAAGATTATCTTATTGTCGGTTCTGCGCTGTCCCTTGGCACTGACGTACATGAAAGGTTTAACATGCTGAAGTCCAAACTGCGGAAATACGGATTTAAGTTAAACAAAAGCATGGGGAAAAACAGTGCTTACCTGTTAAGACCCTTATCAACCAAGGAGATTGTGACAGGCGGGGGAAGAGTTGGCTTGGCCGGCGAAGCGGCAGGTTTTATCAGCCCCAGTTCTGCTGAGGGCATAAGCTATGCCTTCAGAAGCGCCCTGGCGTTGTCAAGATCGCTTAAATCAGGTATGGAAGGCTGGCATGACAGGTATAAAAACAACACTGTAAATTTGAGAAGGAACATATTTTTAAAGAATGCAAAAATCCCTTTTATGTATAACAAAGTACTGCGCAACATAATAATGAAATCCGGCATAATGAGTATTAACATGCATTGGGAAGAATAAAGAAGGCACAGGTTTAGACGCATTTACCTGTGCCTGTAATGTTTCAGCGCCGAAATCTTCGCCTGCTTAAAGGTTTGTCAAGAATTTCGGAAAATATAATACCTTTCACCAGGTCTGAACTGCTAAAAGTAAAATTACCGTGGCTTAAAGGGTTAACAGAAATTTTCGGTGGTTCAGATAACTGGTATGAAGTTTGCCTTTCTTTTACTTTTTGCAAAATATTGTCCATGTAATTACTGTTCATAGCTTTCAACTCCGTTATATTCACTAAATACTACTATTTGCCTTCGACATTATGCTGGTTTTGCTCAGGTCTTGCTGAGAAGGATATGGAATCCCTCATTTTTGTATCGGCGATTACGTTCTGTAAATTGTAATAGTCCATAACGCCGAGCTTTCCTTCTCTAAGGGCTGCAGCCAATGCTTTGGGCACTTCAGCTTCTGCTTCTACAACTTTGGCCCGCATTTCCTGGACAGCAGCTTTCATTTCCTGTTCTTTGGCGATGGCCATGGCTCTTCTTTCTTCAGCTTTAGCCTGGGCAATTTCTTTATCTGCTTCGGCCTGGTCGGTCTGTAATTGGGCTCCGATATTCCTGCCCACGTCTATGTCAGCTATGTCGATGGACAGAATCTCAAAGGCTGTCCCGGCATCCAATCCTTTATCCAATACAGTTCGAGATATGGAATCAGGGTTTTCAAGAACCAATTCATGTCTTTCTGCAGAACCTATGGTGGTAACAATGCCTTCACCTACGCGGGCTATAATTGTCTGCTCCCCGGCACCGCCTACCAACTTGTCTATATTTGCTCTTACGGTAACCTGTGCTTTTACCTTAAGCTCGATGCCATCCTTTGCAATGGATGCAATTAATGGTGTTTCAATAACTTTGGGATTTACACTCATTTGAACTGCTTCCAGTACATTTCTTCCTGCCAGGTCTATAGCCGCTGCCTTTTCAAATTCCAGGGCAATATCCGCTCTTTGGGCAGCTATTAGTGCATTTACGACCCTGTCAACATTACCGCCTGCAAGATAGTGGGCTTCCAGTTTATTTATCGGAAGAGAAAGACCGGCCTTTTCAGCTTTAATGAGGGGATTAATTACCCTTGACGGTATAACACGCCTTAACCTCATTCCAACTAAAGTAAGAATACTTACTTTCACTCCGGCAGCCGCTGCGGAAATCCATAGACCGATAGGAATAAAAGAAAATAACAAAAATAAGAATACAATCAACAAACCAAAAAACAACACTAAAGAAATTGCACCAGTCATCTTAAAAACTCCTTTCGTTTTTTATTTAATCACATTTTTCAACTACAATTCTTCTGCCTTCCACCTTGATAACCTTTACTTTAACGCCAACCTGTATGAATTCTCCCTGCGTTACTACATCCAGTTTTTCACCTTCTATTTCAGCTATACCGGCAGGCCTTAAAATTGTAAGGGTTGTGCCTTCCTTATTAAGAAACCTTTCAAGGTTTACAGTACTACTGAACCCAAATTCCCTTTTTAGCGAATCTTTCAATATAACTGTTTTTGACAGGCGTCCTGACGAGGCAGAACGCAGTATTATAGCCATCAGTACGCCAACCAAAACTAATAGAGCCACAACCATTATTATGGCTTCCAGTACCGTATCTGCCAGCAATATAATACCGGCCAGCAGGAGAATAATGCCGGTTATGCCGGGAAACCCAAATCCGGGCAGGTTCATTTCCAGAATTATACAAACAAATCCCAATGCAAGACAAACAATTGGAAGCCAACTCAGTTGCTCAGGTAATGTGAATAATATGACCGGCATTCTTACACCTCCGAATACCCAAATAAACGCTAATATAAAGAAAGTGTTTATTAGGTAAGTACTTAACCTCTTACTTACATTATAACATATGAATACATGTTTACCACAGTAAAAAAGCTCTTGCCGGCGGGAAATATTTGAGTCTGGGCCTTTTAGGTGTTACATTTAAGCCGGGAGGTGAAAACGGTGAAAAAAGTATTGGTCGCTGTTACACTAATCCTGATTATTATTTTAACAGGCTGCAGAAATAGTAGACATCAAGACTCCAAAAGGCAGGTAAGCTCCTTTGAAAGGGAAACCGTTTATGTTGATTTGCCTGTAAGGCTATATATTCAAAATAAATACGGCAATATAAAGATATATAAATGGAACAATGACTCAATATGTTTTGACATTACAAAGAAAATAATCGGAAGTGACAATAAAGATTCCCTTTTAAAGAACATGGAAAATATTGATTATAATATTATTCAGCAGGAGGACAGAATTACGTTTGTTTCAGCAATAAACCCAAAAAGAGAAATTTCATCTGAATACCGGATGGATATTGAGCTTTATATACCCCAGCATATTGAACTGCTGTCACTGGCTTTAACCAGGGGGAGGGTAGATATTTATGATGACTTAAGCTGCGACCTGGTTATAGAGCATGAAGAAGCAGATATATCCGTAAACCATTTCAAGGGTATTCTGAAGATTTCTGGAGGAAAAGGGAATATAGAAATATCCGGAGGGAAAATACTTGGGTCGGACATTGACATTGATGCAGGCAACATAGATATCAGGTCGGAATTTGGCAAATCCATGAAACATAGCATAAAAACAGATACTGGCAATATATGCTTGCTTTTGCCTGAAGAAACTTATACAGAATACAGTGAAGAATTTTCAGGCCACAGCCTTGCTTTTACAAGCCTCTCAGAGTATAATTTCAATGTCAGTACGGGTATGGGTGAAATTAATATCAAATGCTGGTAAGTTAACATATTATTCATATCACCGTGTCATTTCTTCATTTATTTGCAAATATTTGCAATGTCATTATATAATGGACTTAAGTGTTTTTATTCAATAACATGTATAAAGGCAGAGATAGTATGAGGCTTTTTACCGGAATAGAGTTTAACCCGCAGACAAAGCAGATGATATCGGATATTCAGAAAAGGTTAAAGCCATTTGCGGATAAAGGGAGATGGAAATACTGGGATAACCTTCATCTTACGGTGAGGTTTTTAGGTGAAGTTGAGAATTCCCGTGTCAGCAATATCCATACCCAGTTGAAAGAGGCCGTTAAGCATATGGAACCTTTCAGGTTGTCAGTTTCGGAATTGGGCATGTTTCCGGGTTCTAATGCCATAAGGGTATTGTGGCTGGGGCTTGACATGGATGTTGACTGTCTTGCGCTTCTGAAAGCCCGTGTTGACGACTCTTTGCAAAAAATAGGGTTTCCTTTGGAAAAAAGGGGTTTCAGGCCGCATATCACCATAGCCCAGGACGTGATATTCAGCAGGGATTTTTCTGAAATAAAAAAGGAAATAGGTTCCCTGGGGCGCATAGTATTTGATGTAAACGGGTTAAGCCTTTTCAAGAGCGAACAAATTGGCCAAAGAAGAGTCTATACTAATATAGGTTTTTATCATTTTTAATTTGTACAATAATTCAGCGAGGGGTCAAATGTTATGAAGAAACTGAAAGGCTGTCTGCTTTTTTTATGCATATCAGTGTTGTTGCTTTCCAAAGGCAATACATATGACAGAAGTTTGGCGATGACAGCCGAATCTGTTTCAGCAGTTTATAGTGATGAATCTGAAAAAACATCCGGTGAGATTGTAGATGAAATTAATGAACCGGCTGATACCGGACTAGATGATATACCGGGTAGTAACGATAATGGCATTACAACAACAGGCACCATGTCCGGCGTAAATGACAAAAATACAGGCAATACGGAAAACAGTGAAAACACCATCGATGAACCTCAACCAAAAAGGCTAAAAATTGTGGCTGTTGGCGATATCATGCTGGGAAGGGGAGTAGGTTCCCGTATTGAAGCTCAGGGTAAAACCTATGAATCTGCTTTTGAACAGGTGGCAGAAGTGGTAAACTGCGGGGATATAGTATTTGCTAACCTGGAGACGCCTATAACTGACAGAACCCATTCCCTTGACCCGAAGGGAAAAATTATTCTCAAGGCTTCTTCTGCGTCATTCCCTGGAATTTTAACGCTAGGGATAAATATTGTGAACCTGGCAAACAACCATATTATGGATTATTACTCTGAAGGGCTTATGGATACAATTGCTCTTCTTGATGAAAACAATATTTTTCATGTAGGAGCCGGAAATAATCTGGAGGAAGCCAGAAAGCCTGCAATTATAGAAAAAAATGGGATAAAGGTGGGCATAATCGGATACAGCGATATGGCTCACTATTATTTCAGCGGAAATCCCACCATTAAATTTTCCGCTGAGGAAAATGAAGCAGGAGTGGCGCCTCTTGTTGAGGATTATATAATGGAAGATATCCAAAAATTACGGCCGGAAGTGGATTTGCTTTTGGTTTCACTTCACTGGGGAGTGGAAGAAAGCTTTTATATTCCACCTGAGCAGCGGGACCTTGCCCACAGAATAATTGATGCCGGAGCGGATGCCATACTTGGGCATCATCCCCATCAATTCCAGGGCATAGAGTTGTATAATGGGAAACCTGTAATATACAGCATGGGTAATTTTATATTTGACCAGAATGACCCTGAAAACCAGGAAACATTCATTATCAACCTTGAGTATATGGATAATAAACTGGAAAGGTTTTATATTGTACCAGTACACACTGTTGAAAAGGTGCGGGTGGAATTTCAGAAAGGGGAACAGGCTGTTCTTATATTGGAAAGGCAGAAAACCCTTAACCTAGAACTGGATACGGAAAGCGTGATTGATGGAGATATACTTGTTTTTCCCCAGGTTAATGCGCAGTAAAAGTATGTAAATGAAATCATGTTTCCCGGACTCTTCAGTATGTAGTAAATAACAGGCGTTTTTGTTATAATTATTTTCAAATATGCAGTCAGGAGATGTCACTTATATATGAAAAAAACGGTTTTTGTAATGGCAATACTAATGTTTTTGTTATCAGCCTGCAGCGGCAGGCATATTGTGGATGAAGTCAAGGAAACGGATCGCAACAAAGGAATCCAGACCGCAATTGACATAGATGAACTGAAACGGAATAATGACATATTGTGTAATGATGATGACATGGAAGAGAATGTAAACCTGTTAAGCCTGGATGAAGATGAAAACCTCACGCAACAGGCCGAAGACAATAATTACACGGAATATGACGTTATTATTGACGAAATGCAGAAAAAAGAGGTTAAGCTTGAAAGCAAGGCCCGGGAAATAGGCTATGAGGTAATAGAGGTATTTGATTCCGGACTTCCTCCATCAGTTGATGCAAATCTTATTTACGACAGGTATGATGTTACGTTTAATTATGTTGTTGTAATGGGTGACGATATCAATGTCAGGGAAAAACCCACTGTGGCTTCTCCCGTCGTAGGCACTGCATATAATTTTGAAAAAATTAATGTGCTATCAGAGGTAAAAGGACAATTTCTTGAAAGCTTTGGCAGTGACATTTGGTATGAGATAGCCTGGAAGGACTTTGACAAGGTAAAAGTGGGCTACATATTTAAAGACTTTGTTGAAAGGAGAACTTTCCGGCTGGATGATATGGTTAAAGCGGCCGAGAAACTGAGAAAGGAAGTTGAAAACAGGGTAACTGCTTACATTTCAAATTACAGGGACAGGAATGGCAGCGCTCCCCAGTGGAAAGGCAAAGATGAGGATCAATACGGGACTTTGCGCTATGAATCTGCACCGGCATATACTTCTCCGAAAAAAAATGCTGATTTCAGGTATCTTCCCGATGGTACGCTGGTAACTGTCATTTCCGCATCGGGAGACTATTACGAAGTGAAAGTTCCTGGCCATGATAGCGTATATTTTGTGCCTAAAAAGTACATTTCAGGAAGTAATTTGATAGAAGAGTTGTCCCAGGTTGTGGTCATAGACACACGGAATCAGAATGAGGTGGTATTGAGATATTTTAAGGATAAATGGCAGATAGTGTCATATACATACGCTACCACTGGCTCCTCTGAAGGGGCATCAGCCACAAGGCCGGGGATATATGTGCCAATACAGAAGAGGAAGATTTTCAACTATACTAATGAAAACGGCGAAATTCTTGGATATGTGCCTTATTCAATCCGGTTCAGCGGTAGCGCCTATATCCATGGCATACCTGTAAAATATGAAAAGAAAGACGGGGAAATTACAGATCCGGGCATGAAAGAGTATTTATTCACTCTAGGAACCATACCACGTACCAATAAAACGGTCAGGAATTATACCAGCCATGCCAAGTTCCTTTATGAATGGCTGGAGCTAGGGAAAAGCGCGATAATTGTGCTGAATTAAGAGCCTGGTACCGGAATGGTTACCTGGTATTTTCAGTAATAATCCTGCAGTGTTTTTCCATAACCGTGATTTCATCAGGGTCGGGCACTTTCATTCCGTATCTTACGTCTTCATAAATGCCTGTGACTTTCTCCAGGCTTTCACCGGGAAATCCAGCCTTTGCAGTTTCACTGAGGATTTCCCTGGCAGTCTGACTGGGCTTTATTTCCAATACTTTTTCAGAAAGCCTTTTAAGTACGGTGCCATACAGTAAACGTACCTTTTCAACAGGGTCATTTACTTTCCTCAATTTCACTTTTCTGAGGCTGCTTTTCCTTTTAACTGCGGAGCTTCCTTCAGGTTTTATATACTCAATTTCATCGGTAAATTCTTCGTGTAAACTACTGTCCTGGATAGCATTGTAATCAAACAGGGAGTTAATGAAAGCTTTCAGTCTTCTTACAATTCTGACACCCAACCGCTTGATACCTCTAACGGCCGCCGGCAGGCATTTGTATAATATAAATAAAAATATCAGCCCAAGCAAAATATAAAAGATATAGTTCCAAACCGGGCTGCCTGCATCCTCAGGCATCAAAAGGCCTGATTCGCCACCTTGCTGGGGAGGCCCGCCCATGGAGTCTTCAGGATAGATAAGGTTCATCAGCCAGTGGATAAAGCTGAAGACATATACAATCAACTTTCCGCCGGCTTTCAGGATTAAAATGATTACATTTTTCAGGTTAAACAGGAGTAGAGTAATTAAAATGAGTATCAAAGTGGTCTTTATATTGTAGCTTCTCAGCTTTTTCTGCTCACCGTGGGTGTCAATGCCGCGTCTGACATAAATGTTGTAGTCCAGGTTGCTCTGGTTTAAAACCACAAGGGAACAGATTATGTATATGGATGTAAAAACGGTTACCTGGTACCATACCTGCCTGGTCATATCAAAATAATACGTGGCAATCTGACATGCCACCATAAAGAAAAAGCCCGCATATATCCTGGAGCGCCTGAAAGTTTCATAATCTTCAGTCAATATACCGCACCTTACACTCAATATATAGACAAGAATCATGGAAACAGTCTCAAATATGGTCTGGAGGGAACCGTAAATTGTTTTAAATACTCCAAAGTAATGGAAATTGATAATCAATACCACCCCTGCAGGCACAATTACGGTAAGGTATGCTGCAAACTGCCGGATGAAGGTTTTCTCTTTTCGTATGAGAAGGCGGGTTATTAAATAACCAAATACGACTGAAAAGAAAAACAGGGAAAAATTTAATGCATGCCTGCTTGCATCAAAAATCAGGTTTCTGAGAACCAGAATTATTGGATATATATAAGAGAATAGGCCAGCTAATTCCACAATCTTTAAAAGGTGTTTACGTATCTTGGTATTCATATAATCACCCATGCTTTTATCTCACTGCCAGGTATTTTTTCCTGTCCATATAGTAAACATCCACAAAATCAGGTATATGTTCAGGTTGTTGGTAATTGTCCAGCACAAGTATTTTTATGCGGTTATTGTTTCTGTAAAGTGTTGTCAGGTACGGCACCATGTTTTCAGCTACATAGGCCGTGACCAGATATATTTCAGAATTCCTTATACTGTTTTCAACAAACTCAAGATAATATTCAAAATTGCGGATATTCCTAAGTTCAATCATTGCAAGAAGTTTAAAAAGGTTTAAAACATGTTCCCTGCCATAACCTGGTTCTGTAAGGATAAACTCCTGGGGTTTTCCGTATACGGCAGCATTTGTGCCAAACCGTGAAGGCACACCTGCATCAAGGGACTGTTCCAGCAGGCTGGCGCAGACCTTAATTCCGAATTCTATCAGGTTGCGGTCAAGTACCATATCAACTTCGTGTTCAGTGGACTGGATGTTAAGGAGCACACAAGTATTTAACTGTGCCGTGAATTCATTTTTCCTTACCATCAGCTTATTGTAACGGGCTGATGCAAGCCAGTGAATTCGGTTCATAGGATCCCTGGTGGTATATTCCCGGGTACCTTGTGTAATGAAAGGGTCGTCAATAAACCAGCGTTTGACGATAGTATCTCCCTGGTAGTGGTAGGGTGAGACAAAAACGTCATCAAGATCGATAATCCTTGGATAAACGATAATATGCTCATCTATGGGTACGGCTATTGATGAACTTTTAAACCCCAACAGGTCTCCGGAAAGAAGGGTTATGCCGTCAATTCTGAAATATCCTCTTTTTGCGCATTTAACTTTCCAACGCCGGGTTGTTTTCTGGTAACTTTTCAGGAGAAAACTGCTGGAAACACGCCTCAATTCCTGTGAAATGACGGAACGGGTGGCAGCAAACTCAAGCCATTTTGATGTGTGTATATCTACCTTGAGCCACGGTACAGGAAGAATTTTTTTATTGTGAACAATTTCAACAAGCTCAATTTCTTCTCCTTCATAAGCTTCATTTTTACTGAAACGGCATGTATATTCAAATTTCCTGTAGACAAACTTATTCAGTACATATGACTGTAATAATAATACAAGGAGTGCAATGACCGCCAGTGCTATAATATCCATCTGTACGAGACAGGTTTGCCTCTTTGCACCTCCTTATATCAGCGACGTATCTTCAAGAGGGACAGGAACTTTGTCCAGGATCTCCCGAATAACCATTTCACTTGCACTGGTACTGCTTGATATGGAATGACCTCTCAGGATTATTCTGTGGGCAGTAACAGGAACGGCAATAAGTTTGACATCGTCAGGGGTGACATAGGTTCTTCCTGAGATAACGGCCATAGCCTGCGACGCTTTCATCATCGCAAGGCTTCCCCTGGGACTTATGCCAAGGGCAATCTTATCATTATTTCTCGATTCTTCAACGATATTGATGATATATTCCTTTACTGCATCACTTAAACTTACGGAAGGGATTGCTTCCTGGGCCGCAATTATCTCATCTTTTGTAGCGACAGCTTCCACTTCCGGGAAAGGACTTTTTTTCTGGAACCGGTCAAGTATCATTTTTCCTTCTCTTCTGTCCGGGTAACCCAGTCTGAGCCTCATGAAAAACCGGTCCAGCTGGGCTTCAGGCAAGGGGAAAGTTCCCTGGATTTCGATGGGATTCTGGGTAGCAATAACAAAAAAAGGTTTCTCAAGGCTTGTGGTTACGCCATCTATGGTAACCTGTTCCTCTTCCATACATTCCATTAAGCTTGACTGGGTTCGCGGCGTGGCGCGGTTAATTTCATCAGCCAGCACAATATTGGTAAATATGGGGCCTTGCCTGAAAACAAATTCATTCAGTTTCTGGTTATAATAATTAATACCTGTCAGGTCTGAAGGAAGCAAATCTGGCGTAAACTGTATCCGCTTGAAATCGCAGTCAATGGATCTTGCCAGTGTCTTTGCAAGCATTGTTTTTCCTACACCCGGTACATCCTCAAGTAGGACATGGCCTGAACATAAAACAGAAGCCAATACGAGATCAATAATTTCGTCTTTGCCTACAATGACCCTGGAAATATTATTTTTTATTCTTAAAGCTAACTCCCTGACCTCATTTAATTCCATAAGACCACTCCATTTTACATATATAATTACTTGCCTATATTTTCATCAAGAAACTTCATGATATTAACTGATGAGGGAGGACAACCGCCAAGATGAATGCTGCAACCTGATGTGCATTTTCCCACACCTATACCTTCTGTGGTTTTGCCGCGAAAACCCTGGCCTATACGTATTTTACCCTTAAACCTTCTCAGCCTGCCTCTTTCCTCAAGCCTGTACAAAGCGTGTATCAGGCTTCCATAACAGGCAGAGCAGGCACTGTCTTCTTCAATATAATTTGCAAGCCTGCCGGCAATACCGGACGGTTTGAATGTACGCTGGGAGAAATTCTTATTAAGCTCAATCAATTCGGTATTTTCGTTTAGAATATTACCTATGCCAAAGGATTGGGCCTTTGGAATATAATCAATTTCTTCCGGTGTGTATCCCAGTATGGTTGCAGCATAGGAATCAACCAGGACAGGATCAGTACCCAGTATTACAGTGTTCATTTCCACGGGATTTCCGCCTTCTTCAAAGGTCAGATCGCCCATAATGCCGTCAACTATGACCAGGTGTGTTTTCAGCATTTTGTTCAGCGCAGCTATTGGAGTATGAAGCCCCATGGAATGAAATCTTCTCTTTTCACTGTCAGGTATGCAGCCTTTCAGGTTTTTAAGGGCACATGTGAGCATAGTCTGGCAATGTGCCTTTAAAACAGGCAGGTTTATAAGAAAATCCGCTTCATAAACAGATTTGCATACATTTATTTTTATACCGTTGTATTGCAGCAGTACTGTCTCATCCTGCTTAAGATCCTTAAGGGGAACGTTATACTTCCGGGAAAGGTCCTCATAACCGCAAACCCTGAAAGCGCTTTTAGTGCCGCAGCCAATCCATGAGCTTTCCATTATGGCAATATTATTGCAGCCATGCTCCTTAAGGTATCGTATAACACCTTCCACCAGGGCAGGGGATGTAGTGGCACCGCTGGTTGATGGTTTGGCTACAACTAAATTGGGTTTTAAAACGATTTTCATATCAGGCCGAAGTAATGATATGACATTGGCTTTTTCCATCAAGGTATAAGCCATTTCTGCAGCATTGCTGCCATAAATCTGATATAACTTGTTGCTGTTCATATTATCTCCTCCAGTCTTATTACATTTTACCATAAAAGAATATAGTGTAGGTCATAATAATCAGGTAAAATAAATTTTAGTAAAATTGCTAAAAAATATAATATCTATTTATGCAATTAGAAATACATTCCAGAATCATGGAGTGGAACCATTTAAGAGTTGCAATAGAATCCATAGTCCTGAAACTTTTTAATGTCAGTGACATATAAATATTTATATGCTTATTGGCCAAATAATTATTAATTTTCTCTTGACAATAATATGGCCAGTCATTATAATACTATTTGTCGCGAGCGCCATTAGCTCAGTTGGTAGAGCACCTGACTCTTAATCAGGGTGTCCCGGGTTCGAGTCCCTGATGGCGCACCAAGAGGACGAAAACTTCCGGTATTACACCGGAAGTTTTTGTTTTGCCAAAAACTGTAATATAAACAATTTTATTTAATAAACTTGCAGAGAAAACCCAAAAATGTGATAATATTGGCAAGGATTTTGTATTTTTTAGTAGAATAAAATAGCATTCTGTTTTTAAAGGGTGAATTATGTCGAACTTTAAAATAGAAATCAAACGTCTTGACAAAATACTGGAAAAAACCATAGAAGCCTTAAGAAACAGTAAGCAGGAAGTATATGACATTGCTGAGAATGCCCGCTGTGAAAGCAACAATCTGCAAAAAGAACTCAATGAGCTTAAGGAAAAAGCAAAGGAACTTATCGAGTATGTAGAATTGCTGGAGCAAAGGCTGAAAGAAAAGAAACACAGGCTTATGCTGGTAAATAAGCATCATGATAAGTATACCCAGGAGGATTTTAAAAAGGCTTACCAGGAAGCGGACAGTATTTTCGTGGAACTGGCAATAAAGAGAGAGCAGGAGCAATACCTGATCAAGAGAAGAAATGAACTGGAAGTAAGGATAAGAAACACTCTCAATACAATACAAAAAGCGGACAGGCTTCATTCCCATCTTGATGTGGCGCTGAGTTACCTGACCGGAGACTTTCAGCAAATTGCCTTTGAAATTGACAATATCCATCAAAGGCAGCTGATTGGGCTGAAAATTATACAAGCCCAGGAAGAAGAACGGCAGAGGGTGGCAAGAGACATACATGACGGACCTGCCCAGTCAATGTCGAATGTTGTTCTGAAAGCCGAGTTATGTGAAAAATTAATTTCTGTAGACCTGAACAAAGCCCTTATTGAACTGCAGAAGCTGAAAGAGATTGTAAGGGACAGCCTGCAGGACATCAGGAAAATCATATACGATTTAAGACCCATGTCTTTGGATGATTTGGGGCTAATACCAACATTGCAAAGATATGTGTATAATTTCCGTGAAGACACGGGAATTCATGTTACTTTTAAGACTGTAGGCGTTTTCAATGACATAAGGCCTGCAGTGTCTCTGACTGTATTCAGAATTGTACAGGAAGCCCTGAGCAACATCCTAAAACACGCAGGCGCTGAAAATGTGGCAATAAACCTGGAATTCAGCGAAGACAAGATTATACTTCATATATACGATGATGGTATTGGTTTTAATATAGATGAAATAAATCAAAAAAGCGACGATATTAACAGCGGTTTTGGCATTATTAACATGCGTGAGAGAGTGGAGTTGTTGGGGGGAGATTTCGAAATAAAGTCTGAACCCGGGAGAGGTACAGCAGTTAATATATGCATCCCGCTGCTAAACGAGGAGGGGGGTTCTGTTGAATAAAATCAATGTCCTGATAGCTGATGATCACAGCATGTTCAGACAAGGTCTGAAGCAAATACTTGAGCTTGAAGAAGATATAAGAGTGATCGGGCAGGCTTGTAACGGTGATGAAGCGATCAGGCTTGCGCGGAAAGAAAAACCTGATGTTATATTAATGGACATCAACATGCCCGGAACCAATGGATTGCAGGCTATTAAAACTATAAGAGAAGAAAATGAATTCTCTAAAATTATAGTGCTAACAATTCATGATGACAGGGAGTACCTTTTCAAGGCGCTTCAGATGGGTGCCCAGGGATATGTACTGAAAGACGCGGAATCCCAGGTCCTTGTGAATGCCATAAGAAGTATTTACAACGGAGATTCATACATTCAACCCAACATGACAAAAGAGCTTGTACGTGAGTTCTACAGGGTTACACGCTACGAAAAGCCGAAAGATGAGACTTCAAACTTAACAGCCAGAGAAATTGAGGTATTGGAACTTATTGCGGAAGGGATGCTAAACAAGGAAATAGCACGAACATTATACATAAGTGAAAAAACGGTTAAAAACCATGTTTCCAATATTTTCAGAAAACTGAATGTTTCCGACAGGACCCAGGCGGCCATTTATGCAATAAAGCATAATATAAAGAAACAATGACTCTCTTTTTATAGAGAGTCATTGTTTCTTTATCTAGATATTTACATAATCAAGCGCGTTTATCTGTTCTCAATATATATGCGGCAGGTATCTGTCCACACTTCATCAGGCTTTAAGGCTATGAGGCCCGTAATTTCCACAGGTAGTTTTGAATTGGGTGCATTCACCAACCATGTCTGCGGTTCAGGACATATGAAATCTTTCCTGTTCGCAAGGCCATTGTACACCATCCAATGCTTGTAGCTTTCACCTACTTCATAGACCACCCTTGTGTTCTTTTTCAAATCTTCAATAACTGCGGCGTTTTTTACTGTGTTATCAATTTTCATGGGCGCTGCATTGTAATGATTATCAAAGGGATGCTCAATAGGCAATATGCCGTCTTTTACGAAACCGGTTTCTATTTCATTAAGAGGCAGTTTATTGCCCGTCGGTAACATACGGTCATTGAGTTCCCAGCGCCCGTCAACGGTTAGGCGGAATCTGTAATCTTCCTTAGTGCTGCCTTCATGGAAGGGTATATTTATTGCAGTGTGAAATCCTAAACCCACGGGCATGGTTAAGGAACCTGTGTTCTTTATGGTAACTTCCTGTAATAACCCATCATTGTTCAGCACATATTTTATTGTAATTATGAATTCATGGGGATAATACTTGTAGAAATATGATGATGGATTAGCTTTATATGATAAGGCTACTATAGCATCTGAACCATTGTCCACGTACATTTCCTCCACATCCCATTCAACGGAATTGAGGAATCCATGGAGATGGTTGTTGGTACTTGCCTCATTTATGGGGAATTCATACTTACGCCCATCGAATTCAAAGGTGCCGTCTTCAATTCTGTTTGGAGGGAATAATACAGGAATACCATACAGTGCAGGAGATTTCATGTAAGCTTCAAAATCCTGAGGGTGCCTTAGGATATCAGCTTCATACTTTGAATTTTTAAGTTCGATTAAATTTGCTCCCCGCTGGGGTAAAACAAGAGCTGAATAATCGCCGGAAACCATCAGGATACCCGTTTCATTAAACCAATTAACACGCTGGACCGAAGCAATAGACATTTAATGAGTCCTCCTTAATGCTTTTGAATTTTGAATTTGCAACTTTCATCTTTGCAACATGCATTAATATACCTAATATATACCATATTTTTTTTACTGTTGCAATAAGATAAAAGTAGTATGTTAATAATATGTCAAACAACCGTCTTTTAACATGGTTTTCACTGTATTAAAGCTTCATAATCTGGTATAATTAATAAAAATTTAAACATAAAGAAAGTCCAAATCCGGGAGTGTTGAGATATGAGAGATTTCTTGAGTGAAATTAAGGAAAGGGTATTGATATTTGACGGTTCAAAAGGGTATATGCTGCAAAAGATGGGGCTTGCCGGAGGAGAATGTCCGGAACTTTGGAATGTAACGCATCCTGACATTGTCAGCAATATATACAGGGCATATAAAGATGCGGGGGCAGATGTTATTCAGACAAACACAATGCAAGGGAACAGGATTCAGATGGAATTGCATCACCTGGAAGACAGGATTTATGAATTGAATTTTGAAGGGGCCAAACTTGCAAAAAAAATAATGGGTGACGATGGATTTGTGGCGGCATCGGTAGGCCCTGTGGGAAAATTGTTTGAGCCGTCAGGGGACCTTGATTTCGAAACAGCATATGATATTTTCAGGGAACAGGTCAAGGCCCTGGTGGATGGCGGTGTGGACATCATAAACTTTGAAACCTTTACTGATCTTGCGGAAATGAGAGCCGCGCTGCTGGCCGCAAAAGATGTGGCCAGTATTCCTGTTATCTGCTCCTTTTCCTTTGAGCAGAGCGGCAGGACATTGATGGGCACTGACCCTTTTAATGCGGCAGTGGTCATGTATTCACTGGGAGCTGACATAGTGGGAACAAATTGTTCTTTTGGACCTGACCAGCAGCTTAAAATTATTGAAACCATGAGTAACGCCGGCTGGGTACCTTTATGTGCAAAACCCAACGCAGGAATTCCCGTGGTAAAGGACGGGATTGTTGAATATCCTGAAACCCCTGACCATTTTGCCAGGATTGTGCGGGAATTTATCCCTTACGGCGTGAGGCTGGTTGGCGGATGCTGCGGAACAACTCCTGAATTCATTAAAGAAATCGTAAAAGAGGTAAAAGGGAAAACACCACCGGAGATGAAAAAGCCAGAGGAATTGCTAATTTCTTCGGATATAAAACTTATAAAGCTTACTCCCGGAACAGAAATAAATGTGCTAAATTTCTTTGAAAACGGCAAAGAAGAAATTGATGCGTATTTGTCCTGTGATGAGGATTTTCTCATGGAAAAAGCCTTGGACTATGCTGCCGAAGAGCCTGACGCTGTATTGTTTGATACAACAGCCATGCCCCAGGAAAAACTTGATTTGAGGAAGATTGTCAATATTGTACAAGGTTATCTGAAGGCTCCTTTTATATTCAGAACCCAAGACCATGTAAAACTTGGGGAAACCTTAAGAATTTACAGGGGCAAAGCAGGGGTTGCCGTTGACGGTTTGCCGGACCAGGCAAGGGAATATATCCAGGATATTGCCGGTAAATACGGAAGCACTGTCCTTAAGGAAGGCATACCCGGAAGATGAAGGTTAATATGTTCTCAAATTTCATGAAAAAAGTATTTCCCGAATTCATGGTACTTTTGCTTATTATTTTAATACTGTTAACGATGAACAGCTGCACTTTCGCGGACAGGATTAACAGCCGTGGAGACATTAGCCATGAAGCAGGTGAGATCGGTATTCCAACAAACGGAAATGGCAATGAGATAAATGAAACAGGTAACCGTAATGGAAACGGCGGGGAAGACGTTACCGGCAAAAATTGCCCTAATGGCAGCAATGATGGCGAAAAGCAGCCGGATGAAATTGGCGGAGAAAAAAACACAGCCTCAAAAGGATTGGTTGATGAGTTGCTGGAAAACATGACTTTGGAAGAAAAAGTGGGGCAGCTCTTCTACATCTGTTTCAGGAAAGACGCGGCCGGGAATGATGTTACAATGTTGACAGACCACATAGCCGAGATTTTGAAGAAATTTACCCCCGGCGGAGTCATCCTTTTTTCTGAAAATATTAAAAATCCAAGCCAAACTGTGGCTTTCATTGATGCCCTCCAGAAAAACAGCGGGATACCTCTCTTTATTGGTGTTGATGAGGAAGGAGGAACAGTAAGCCGTTTAAATGCCAGTCCTGATATGCATGCAACTCCTCTCCCGGGGAACCTTGCCATAGGTCACACCGGAGACCGGGAACTGGCCTATGAAGCCGGAAAGGTTATAGGAGAAGAATTGTGTTCCCTAGGGTTCAACATGAATTTTGCTCCGGTGGCAGACATACTTACAAATTCTGAAAACCAGGTTATCGGCAGCAGGTCCTTTGGCTCAGACCCTAAACTTGTGGGAGAAATGGTTGAAATGATGATAAAAGGCCTGCAGGAAAGCCATATGGCGACTGTAATTAAACACTTTCCCGGTCATGGTGACACAAGGCTTGATTCCCATACCGGCGAAGTAATTGTGGAGCACGGTATTGATAGGTTAAGAAAAATGGAATTTATTCCTTTTGAATATGGGATAAGGGCAGGAACAGACGCAGTTATGACTGCCCATATAAAACTTCCCAATGTAACGGATGACGGTTTGCCTGCATCCCTTTCACCGTACATAAATTTTGATATTTTAAGAGAAGAGCTTAAGTTTAACGGTTTAATTATAACGGATGCACTGGATATGGGAGCTGTTGCCAGATACTGGGAACCGGGCGAGGCGGCGCTGCTGGCGGTAAAGGGTGGCGCTGACATGGTATTAATGCCGCTGTCCCTGGAAGAAGCATATAATGCTATCCTGGAAGAAGCTCAAAATGGGGGAATACCCCTTGAAAGAATAGATAAATCAGTAAGGAGGATACTCACCGTCAAGGAAAGGCTGGGGATTCTCACAAATGAACGGTCCAGGCCGGATCCTGAAATAACATTGGGAAACAGGGAACACCTTGAGATAGCAAAAAGCATCAGGGAATGGCAAAAATAGTGAACATTACATATATAACAGGTAACTGGACAGCTGGTTATTCCAGCTGTCCAGTTACCTGTTAAGGGGTCAACAGCAAATTGATTGGTGGTTCAACTTCAGCAACGCCTTATTTCAGTGTTGCATGAATGACGATTTTATCTGCTGAATTTCATTTATATTGGCCATCTGGGCCGGTTTATAATAGCCTTTCTGTTCAGCGATTTTAAATAACTCATATTGAAACGCTTCATCGTTGTCTCTCATTTGCTGAATGGTCTGCCTGAACTGAGGGTTTGCCGCTTCAGCAATTACATTGGAATACGTTGTAAGGCTGCTCTTTAACTGGGACAGCACATCATTTACCATATCTTTTTCCTGCATATTCAATCCTCCTCAACCTAAAAAAGACATTAATTTTTGCTTTGCATTCAATGCATCCTGGGCAGATTTCTGGAAAATTTGCTTGATTTGCGGATCGGTAGCTTGCTGCGCGTATTGCAGAAGCTTTTTGTTTGCAGTATCATGACAACCGATCAGGTGTCTTAAGTTTTGCAACTCAAGTTCATTTAATTGAACCACAAACAACACTCCTTTCTGATTTTCTCAATACTATTATCTTTTTAAGGAGTGAAAAATATACACATTTCATTTTGGGGTGGCAAAATTAAGGACATCAGAAATGTCTCTTTCAGACAAAAAGGTTATTTCTATAAATATTTTTATAATTAAGAGTGAGCTCATACCTGCATAAACTTTTAAACTCAGATTCAGGAATTTCTGAAAAGGTAAAAGAGAAATCTGTTTCTTCCTTACTCATCAATAAACCTTCCCTGACTGTTACGTTCTTGACATATACACAGTCACCCTGACGATTAAAAAGTTTTACGTTAATCTCCAGGTTCAGGACAGGTTTTTTGCCGGTATTTACAAGTTTTCCCCAGAACACCAGGTGGCGCTCATCAGTAATGGAATACCTGATGTCAATTATCTGAACCTTCGTCTTGGGAAACCGGATGACTTTTTCCATGTAAATTTCGTTTCTTATGCCGCCGTTTTGAAGTGTAAGGAGTTCTTTTTGCTCTTTCCTGCTGGTTTGGATAATGTTGTTCAGCAGGGGTAGTATTCTGCTTTTGTCCAAAAGGGTGATACCTATGTCTTCGCCGGCAGTTAAAGCTTCATTGTCGAAAAAGCCATTGGTAACTATAATTACGCTGTCACAGTTATAGAGATTGGCTATGTAGCGAGCCTGTCTTACAATCCTGGCATTTATCCTGGCAGCCGGATCAGTCTTCAAAGCATACACTGCCACTTTGACATTATTCCTGTGAGCAATAAAATCAAGACTGTTGGCAAATAAGGGAGCGGTATAAAGCAGTTCATAGTTATATGAAAGTATGATAAATTTTATTAGGGCCTTAAAATTAATTTCGTCAAGCTCGTCAATGTCTATGGGCACACCGGTTTTGGCGGAATCCCTTATCCTGCTTTCAATGATGGATTCGGCAAAGTTCCTTAGATTATTTACATTTCTGGCATGAAGAGCCTCTTGTCTTAAAGTATCTTCTGAAACAAGGGTTTCCAGTATGCGGTCAATTTTTCTGTCCGGGTATTTTCTTTTCAAAAAATTTCTCACAGTCCTCTTGACTGTATCCTTATCTGGTTCAGGATTATTGGCGTAAAGTTCCAGGACTTTATCGTATAAGGAATATGACCTCATTTGTACCTCCAAAGCAAATAGTCCAATTTTATTTTTTGCGTAAATCCAAGGGTTTTACAGGATATAAGGTTGTTTTTCCTGTCAAATACGGCAACGGTTCCACCTGAGAAGCTCTTAGCATATACGGTGGTAATTTCATATGAATATGTAATATAAAACTTTTTATACTGTAAAAGGGAAGGCAGGGAATTGCCCAGGGTCTTGCATATGTCTTTGTCATAGCTGGGCTTGAGGGTTTTGCATGCATGGCATACTCCTTCCGGACCCACACATGATGAGCAGTAACTGTTACCACAAATTTTGCAGGTTGAAAAAGTGTCGCATGTACAGTAATCTTTTGAACAGATAAGACAATGCTGTACATGATCCTGGCAATATATATTTCCGCATACTGCGCATGCATGGGAATGATCCGGACAAAGCGCCTTCCCGCAGGAAGTACATGAGTTCATCTCATCAGTGGCAAATATACCGCCACATATTCCGCAGTTTCTTGAATGTTCACTGCAAATGCTTTTACCGCTGAATTGCGAGTGAAAAATATGGTCCAGGCAGTATTTGGATTTACAGATTGAGCAATCTTCCACATGATTTGTGCAAAATACATAATTACATGTGCTGCAAATCACGGAATGCTCAGAACATACCTCATTATGGCAATAATTACAGGACTTGGCATGATTTTTACATAAATCTCTGCCACATACTTCACACATGATGAAACAGTCGATACAAAGCAGGTTATGGCAGTCCGAACATCTGAAGGCGTGGTAACTGCAGACAACACTGCCACATGAGGAGCAGGACTGAATGCAGTCATTGCAGAATATCTCGCCGCAGGTGGAACATATATAGCTGTCGTCGTCACAGACGTCACAGATTATCCTGCCACAGGAATAACACCTTGTTCCACATTGCCTGCAAATAATATGGCCGTTGTCACATAAATAGCCCTGGTCAATTTCACTCCCGCAACTGTTACATATAATGTTTGCCGAACTTAGCAAAAGTTCTGCTTCTACAGGAAAACTTAAATTGCATGATTTGCTTTTTAAGATAATCTTTCGTGTATCACATGTTGTTTTAAGGAGTATTACATTTTTCAGATGTATGTCTGTATTGATAGTATTGGCCCTAATCTCCCTTCTGCAAAGCTCAAGGGCTTCATGCTGCAATTCTTCCAGTTCTTCCAGGGTGGAAACGGTATAGATGTCCGTATACTCCTGACGGTATTTATTTATTATGGACTGGACTTTCTCAAATACAGGCCTTTCGATATCCTTTTTGAAAACCTCAAGTTGTCTGTCCACGATCTTTTCCACGTATTTTCGTGCTGTATTCAGACTCGTGTAGTATTTCCCGGTATCGGTAAAAAAACCGCTACCGGTGTTAATGTCCAGGCCGAGAATGTCCTGAACTCTCATAACCCGGATTACCTGGCTCTTTTCAGCGTCCACCAGCACGGCTATATCATTTTCTATTTTGATATTTTGAGTGTAGTAATTGGCAATCTCAATTGTAAAGACAAAACATATAATTTCCAGGTTTTCGGTATGGGTAATGGTGCCCAAATCTTCCAGGTATGCATTTTCAATTACCGTATTGCAGCTTCTGAAAAGATGGCAGAAACTGCAGCATGAAGTATGCGACTCACATTTCGGAAAAAATGGACAGAGATTGCAGCATTCTTTTATCTCCAGGGATTTTTTCACTGAATTTAAATTGTAATTTATACTGACAGATGACAATGCTGCCTTTGAACTACAGGTTTCAATAATTTCTTTCAATGCCTTGCTGCCTTTAGCCAGAAGCCTGATGTTTTTGTCTGCCGCGGCCACTTTTGCCGAATAGGTATATGCAATCCTTCTTCCGTCCGGGTAAACAGCCTCGAAGTAAGTATCCTTCTTGTAGTCAATAAATGCTCCCTGTGCCTTAAGATATTGCTCTATAAACTTGTGCAGATTGCTGTTATACATCTTTTGCATTATTACCACCAAAAAACAATACAGGTCAAATTACGCGAAACCTAATCAAGGATACTGTGGGAGAATTCCTGCCAGAGACGGTTCTGCTCCTTTTTATATTCCAGGGTTTCACGCAGTTTTTCCATTTCTTTTTTTATGTCGCGCTTGTTGGCCGACCTGATCAGGATGTCAATTATTGCTTCTTCTATATCAAAATCGTCATCTTTCATTTCTGAGAGGATGGCCTCAATACCGCCGATTGTCATTTTGAAAAGTTCTATTTTTTCATACAGTATCTTAAGTACATAATCATCAATGGTATCCTTCATTACAAGGTTGAATATGTTTACGTCCTTTTCCTGACCCCTTCTGTGCACTCTGCCTATTCTTTGCTCGATTTTCATGGGATTCCAGTGGAGATCATAATTAACCACTATGCTGGCATCCTGAAGATTGAGGCCTTCTGCTGCTGTGTCTGTGGCGATAATATACTTGGTTATGCCTTTTCTGAAGTCCTCCACCAGAGACTGGCGTTCATAGCTTGATAACCTGCCTTCATAAACTTTCGCCGGCATGAAATTTTCATTGAAACTGTTACACAGCATATATGCTGTCTCAAGCCTCAGGGTGAAGATTACAGCTTTTTCGTCCGGCAACCCGTTTAATGTTTCTATGAGTTTGTGAGCTTTTGAATAAGTACCGATTTCACCGGCAATTTCGATTATTTTGTCAATTTTGTCCCTTTCATCAGCATATTTTTCACGGCGGTTAAGCAGGCTCCTGCAGAGGGCCTGAAGGCTGCTGGAAAGAGACTGCTGCAGGGAAATCAATTCTTTTAGCATTGGGTAATTTATGTTTGATCTGACAGAAGGGATATATGCCATGAAGGAAGATTCCGCGTTATTGCTAAGGGATTTGAAATAGGTTTCCTTCATGAAGTCTGTCACCATATCATATAACTGATTTTCTTCCTTTGTACCATTGACCCTGACAGAGTATATGTGCCTTTCCGTGAATGGTATACCACTGTCTTTCCTTAAGGTCCTGACCATGACTCCGGATATAATCTTTCTTAGTTCGTCTCTCATGCCGGGCTTGCAGACACGGCCCGCTTTATCGGCAAAGTAAGTTTCCCTGAAATTCTTTAGCGTACCGAATAGTCCTGGATAAAGCAAGTCCACGAGACTATAGATATCTGTCAGCCTGTTGCACAGGGGGGTTGCCGTGCTGAGAAGCATGTATCTTCTGTCAAGAGTGGCAATGGCTTTTCTACGTTTTGACCTTATGTTGCTGAGCAGATGGGCTTCATCCACCACTACCATATCCCACTGCCTGTTGTTGATTTTATCAACATTCCTGGTGAACTTGCCGTAAGATATAATGATACGGTTATTGTCAAAATCAAAACCAGTATCTTCACAGGTAATAAACTCTTCGTCAAATTTTTCCCTCATCTCTTCCTGCCACTGGGTCATCAGAGACTTAGGGGTAATTATCAAAATGGAATAAATATTTTCTCTTATAATGTGTTCTTTCAATATAAGTCCGATTTCGATGGTTTTGCCTAAGCCTACCTCGTCAGCCAGCAAAGCTATGCTTGATTTTTCCTTCAGCACATTAAGGGCCACTTTGAGCTGGTACGGGTAAGGTTCAAACCTTCCTTCAAGTAACTCCAGTACGGAAATGTCTGTTATGGTACCGAATTTTGCAAGGTCATGAGCCAACAGGTTCAATTTTAGCCAGTCAGGGGAATGGTTATACGCGGAGGAATCAATCCTGGAAGAAATGTGATTATCATCCCAAAAAGTATTATGCCTGGTTACCAGGTCCATAATAAGGCCCGGATCAGAACATCTATGGCTGAGTATTGCAAGTTCTTCGTTGGTAAATTGTGGTGTTTTACCGTCCATTCAGGTAAGTTTACTCCTTAGGCTATAGTTCATTGTCTATATTGTAACAATTAACAAAGACATTTTAACTAGTATTATAGAACGAAATGACAACACCGTTTGTGTAGAAATTGTACAAACACTGTTTCGGGAGATGACCTATACCTTTATTTTTTAAGTTTCTTAAGGGCATTTTTCTTAAGGATCAGGTCTGAAAGATCCAGGTATTTTTGTATACTCTGAATTTCTTCGCCATATTCGTTTATATCCAGTTTTTCACCTGTCTTCTTGTCATAGATTTCGCCGCTGCTGTTTATGAATATATATTTGTCGGTTATTACTGTACCGTTCCTGAGCAGGGCATATCCGTAATCTGTGCTCAGTATATCCCGTCCCATGGCATATGGGGTTTTTATACCATACAGGTTAAGGACAGTTGGCATAATGTCAATCTGACCAGCGGTTGTACTAATGGTTTTGGCTTCGATACCGGGACTGTGGACAATGAGGGGTACTTTTTGAAGTTCCATGTACTCGTATGTATTGTCATCCTTGCCCAGGAAAGCGGTAATAAGATGAGAATTCTCACGGTTTATACCGAAATGGTCGCCATATATCACAAGAACGGTATTTTCATAAAGGCCGTTTTCTTTCAGCAGTTGAAGCAAGTGGCCTACAGCCTTGTCCACATAGTTTGCTGCTTTCATGTAATTGCCCAACAGGGTTCCTTCGTATTGCTCCACGTCAAAATCATAATCAGCAAAGGCGCCATACGGATGGTGGCTTGACAGGGTTATGAGAAACCCGTAGAAAGGCTGCTGGTTTTTAAGTTTTTCGACAGATTGTTGTAAGAAGGACATGTCTGAAAGACCCCATCCCAGTTTTTCATCCAGGGTGAAATCTTTATCACTGTAAAATTTGTCAAAGCCGATGGAACTGTACATTGTGTGCCGGTTCCAAAAACTTGCCTCATTTGCGTGGAATGAGAAACAGTTGTAACCTTCATCTTTCAGATAACCAGGAAGGGAAAAATACACGTTTGAGGGGAACCTGAAGTAAGCTGCACCCTTATCAGCCGGATACAGGGAAATATTGCACAAAAACTCCGCATCAGAGGTATTTCCTCCGGCAATCTGATAATAAAGGTTGTCAAAATACAGGCTGTTTCTGGCCAATTCATTAAGGTGAGGCGTAATTTCCCTGCCGCCGACTTTTGCATTTATAAGGAAATTCTGGATTGCTTCAAGCTGCACCACAATAAGGTTTTTGCCTTTTTGCGTACCTGTCAGGTTGTTATCCGGTGTTTCGTTGTTGGCAAAAAATTCATTGAGGCTGTTTATTTCTTCGGCAGTTAATGTCTTGTTTTCAAAAAAGTTTTCCTTTACAAAATTGGATGTATCATAGCAATGGAAATAAAGGATACCAAGACGCCTGATGACATGATTATGGTCATATAAAAAGAGACTTGTATCCGCTTTCCTATATGATCCTGATACCACAAGCAAGCCTGCAGCCAGAAATATTGCAGCAGATGCAAATTTCACAGCTTTTTTAAGTTTCAGTGTTTTGCCTTTTTTAAGTTTTCTCATTATAAGTATACCGGCAAAAAGAAAGGGTAGGTCCGCAATAAAAACCAGGTCCTTTATTTTAAGCAGGGCAGAAATGCTCTCCACAGTGTCTCCTACCAGGCCTATCTGGTAAAAGACAGGTATTGTAAGCACATTATTGTAGTACCTGAAATATATGGTATCGGCAAACAGGAGCAGTGAAAAGAATATGTCGGTTATCAGCAGGACAATAAATCTTCTCTTGTTGGATACCAGCATGATGGAAGCAAGAATAACCAGGATTGAACCTGCGATGGCAGCCATCATGTTGTTATTTACAGGTCCCATGAAAGGTCTTGTGTTAATCTGGGTCGTAAACTGCAGGTAAAAGCATTTTATAAAAAGGGAAAAGGCGAAAGCAACCCAAAAAAGAATTCTTATGGTATAAAGCAATGCATTTGTAAGTTTATCTGTATTATTTTTTTTCATCTATATCACTCCGGCATATAATCACTGTATTTTGCAGTGTCGATTATTTTCTGTGACTTAATATTCTTGTTATGACTGTGTCATGGGCAGCGTTTTCCAGGCTGTCATCCAGTTTATCCAGTGTCACGCTACTACCGTATTTCTCTTTAAGAGCCAACTGGATCAGATGGTCGGCAAACTGGGGGTTTTTTGGCAGGAGACTGCCGTGGGAATATGTGCAGTATACGTTCTTATAAACCGCACCTTCATAACCGTCCTGTCCGTTATTGCCATAACCGTAAATAACTTTCCCGAGAGGCCTGACACCGGGGCCCAGATAGGTCCTTCCGGAATGGTTTTCGAACCCTACGATTTTTACAGTATCTTGCGGCATTGAACCAAGCTGGCATTCAAAAATAAGGTTGCCCACCATTCTCTTTTTCCCGGCGATTGTCCAGAGATCAAGGGCACCAAGAAATTCTATCTCCTTGCCATTATGGGTACGGAAACACTTTCCCATCAACTGAAAACCGCCGCATACGCAAAGAAATACCTTATTGCCGTTAATTGCGTTCCTGATTTCATTCCCTTTCTGGTGCAAAAGGTCGGCTTGCAGAAGCTCCTGTTCAAAGTCCTGACCTCCGCCAAGAAAGATGATATCGTAATTTTCAGCGTTAAATGTATCTCCTATGGTTACATTGGTTATCTTAACGTCTATTCCTCTCCATTCAGACCTTTTCGCCAATGTGATTATGTTACCGATGTCACCATATAGGTTAAGAAGGTCCGGATAAAGATGGCATATATGCAGACTTAACATAATATCCTCCCGTTTATTTCCAGAATTCCTTCACGCCAAATCGTGATTCCATGAACTTCCGGATTTCCAGCATGGCAGTATATGTGGGCAGTATATAAAAGCTTTCTCCCTCCGAAATTTTGGACAGGCCATTCTCAACAAGTTTTTCAAAGTCTTTTTCCACAGTAATCCTTTTTACATCCATACCAGTATATTTAAGCCTTACAGCCATATCTTCCGCACGGATTCCTGATGCAAAAAAGTCCGCGTTATCGCCGAATGCTGTAAGTTTTTCAAAAGCCACATCCCATATCCATGATATGTCTGTGCCGTCCGCTATCTTGTCATTGAGTATAAACGCGCATATTAAACGCTTTTCTACTGCCAGAAGGTGATTTATTACCTGGTTGAAACCAGTGGGATTTTTAACCAGGATAATCCTTATATATTTTTCACCTGTCTTAATGGTTTCCATTCTACCAAAGCCGCTCTCAAAGCTTTCAATGGCCTTTATCATGCTTTCGGATGAAAAACCGGAAACTAGGCCGCAAGCCACAGCGGCAAGGGCATTGTATATATTGTAAAGCCCCGGGAGATTGACGGTTACATGGTAAAATTCATCATGGGATTTGATTTTTAACTCGATAATGGAATTCTCAGAACCGAGATCTTTTACCAAGGTGCATGTAACATCCGTTTCAGGTTTTCTAAAACCGCAACTGGGACATTCAAAAGTGCCCAAATGGGCATACACGTGATTCTTATAGTCATACTTGGTCCTGCAATATATACAGAAAGTGGCGTCGGCATTGGCTGATTCAGGTTCACCGCTGAAAGCGTTTTCATTCAGTCCAAAGAAAACCGCGGTGTTACCGGTATCGGCAGCCAATGAAGCACACAGGGAGTCATCGGCATTTAGTACCAGTTTAGTATTTTTACAGTTAAGAATCCCGCTCTTTATGGAGTTTAGGGTGGTATAAAGCTCACCATACCTGTCGAGCTGGTCCCTGAAAAGGTTGGTGACAACGAGGACTTCGGGCTGAATATAACGGCTTACAACCTTAAAGGCCGCTTCATCGATTTCCAGAAGTACAGCTTGTACCTTTTTTCTGCCTGTCAGGGTTACGGCATTCAGCAAGGTTGTGGTAACTCCACTTAAAAGGTTTGCCCCGGACTTGTTCTGTATATATTTTATATTGTTTTCCTCCAGCATCCTGGCGATTATCCTGCAGGTGGTAGTCTTTCCGTTGGTCCCGGTGACCATAATTACCCTCATCCCTTCAGCCAGTCTGCCTGCAATTCCGGGAGTAATTATTTCAGCGACTTTACCGGGAAGGGAAGTGGCTCCGTGGCCAAAAAGGCGCAAAAAACGTATTATTATTCTTCCAATTAATATTGTAAGAAAAATTCTGATGTTCATATAAAACGCCTCCAAACCCGGCTTTGTCCTTAAAATCTATATAATTATAACATAATGCCTGAAAAATTGTGTAGGCAAGAAATATTTAAATTTCACTGCTCTTTCAATTGATACATAATAGCATAAATGATAAAATAAAATTGTTTATAGGACACGGTAATGAGCCGGTAGCATTACGCATCCGGGTGGATGTGAAATTGGCCCGCGGCCCATTGACTTACATATTAATGCGTTAAGAAGGATGGGCGCCAGAATAAATGCTCCCAGAGATGGCTTTATTTATTGTGAAGCTGATGAAATTAGGGGCTGTGATATTTATCTTGATTACCCCAGCGTCGGAGCAACGGAAAATATCATTCTGGCTTCAGTTTTTGCAGATGGTGAAACTGTAATAAGGAACGCGGCAAAAGAACCTGAAATCGTGGATCTGCAAAATTTTCTGCTGCTTATGGGTGTGAAGATTTCAGGGGCCGGAACAAGCGTTATCCGGATAGAAGGCTGCAAGAAAAAGTTAGATGCCGTAGAAAAAGAGATAATGCCCGACCGTATCGTTACCGGTACCTACATGGTAGCTGCGGCAATTACAGAAGGGGACATACTGCTTAGAAGAGTTATACCGGAGCATAATAAATCAGTAATATACACGCTGAACGAATGTGGCTGCAGGATAGAGGAGAAAGCAGACACCATAAGGATTCATGGACCGTCACGTCCCCAGGCGATTGATATTATAAGAACGCTCCCGTATCCGGGATTTCCGACAGACATGCAGGCACAGATTGTCAGTTTGCTTAGTATTGCCAAAGGTACCAGCATTGTGGTGGAGACCGTTTTTGAAAACAGGTATAAGCATGTTGAAGAACTGTTGCGAATGGGTGCAGATATTAAGCTTGAAGGCAGAATTGCAGTAATTAAGGGAGTGGATCATCTCAGGGGAGCCACAGTGTATGCAAGGGATTTAAGGGGCGGCGCAGGTCTCGTTCTGGCAGGCCTTGCAGCAGAAGGTACAACCACCATTGAAAATGTGAAGCATATAGACAGAGGATATGAAAGTATCGAGCACTACCTGTCAGGTGTCGGAGCATCTATAAAAAGAGTGCAGGCGCAATAAGGCAAGGCTGCAGCGGAACAGGTGAGGATGCAAAGTGGCTGATACACAAGAGATAAAAAAAACAGCGAAACCTTCAGGATATCGCAAGTTGGAAGTACTTCTGGCAATATTGTTGTTTGCTTCAGTACTTGTTCTTGTTATGTTTTCGCCCATGTTTAACATTAAGGAAATCCAGGTTTTTGGGACAAGCTATTACTCGGCGGAAGGCATAATAGCCACTTCAGGCATTGAGACAGGCATAAACGGTTTTAAAAATGTGGGCGGGAGTATAGACAGGTTTCTGACTTTGAGGTATGGTGATATTGAGCAGGCTATCAAAGATAAGCTGCCCTATGTTAAAGATGTGGTTGTAAAGTTCGTTATTCCGGATATTTTGAGGATTTATATTACTGAAAGGACTCCTGCCTGTGTTGTAAAATACCTGGATGTGCTGCTGCTGGTTGATGAGGAAGGATACGTACTGGAATCCCTGAAAAATATTACTGATTACAATTTCCCGAAAATAAGCGGGCTGGACCTGACGGGCTTCTGCGTGGGACAAAAATTATACATGCAGAAGCCTGCCCAGTTTGAGAATATTATGAAACTGATAGACCTGCTGAAAGAAACCGATACAGAAGAATTCAGCCTGGCGAACAAGATCAGTTCCTATGAAGTAAATGGCCAGGGTGAACTTCGTATACTATATGATTCAAGGATACTTGTTAATCTTGGCAAAATGGTTAAAATGGATTATAAGATAAGTATGTTGAGGGAAATTCTAATGAAGAATATTGGTGCTGACGAGACCGGACTGTTGGATTTTTCCATTGGAAATAATCCTGTGTTTACTCCGGAAAAAACGGGGGGAATAATCAAATGATACCCATTTTGGGTTTAATAATCGGCATTATTGCCGGTGTTTTCATTCCATACGACATACCTTATAAATATTCCAATTATGTGGCTGTTGCCATACTTGCCGCCATGGACTCTGTGTTCGGAGCCGCGGCTTCCACCGTTCAGGGCAAATTTAACCTGAAAATCTTCCTTTCGGGATTTTTTGGCAATGCTTTGCTCGCAGCTGTACTGGCATATATAGGCGACCAGCTGGGCATTCAGATTTACCTTGCTGCCGTGTTTGCCTTCGGAAATAGGATATTCCTGAATTTCGGGGTTATAAGGAGGTACGTGCTGGAGAAAATTTTCAAAAATGACACATTTTTATAAATTATTTCCTGCTTTCATTCTCAGTTAGATATGAATTTTTTTAAAACAGATATACAGTTTGCCGATAAAAGTTTATAATGAATGTAATAAAAATACTTCAGATTCTCTTTGTTTAAGGCTTTGAAAGATACACTGAAATGAACGGACATGCAAACCTGTTGTAATGATTTCATATACAGCAATGATGAAAAAGGAGGATTTAACGGTGTTGGAACTGGACCTTGATATGGAACAATTTGCCCAAATAAAAGTCGTTGGTGTTGGCGGAGGCGGAAATAATGCAGTAAACAGGATGATCACTGCCGGACTGAAAGGTGTTGAATTTATTTCAATCAATACTGACAAGCAGGCATTATTTCTTTCAAAAGCAAACACAAAAATTCAGATTGGTGATAAAATAACAAAAGGATTGGGTGCGGGTGCCAATCCGGAAATTGGTGAAAAAGCGGCTGAAGAAAGCCGGGAAGAGATAGGACAAGCCATCAAGGGAGCTGATATGGTCTTTGTAACCGCAGGAATGGGAGGCGGAACCGGAACAGGAGCAGCACCAATAGTAGCGCAGATTGCCAAGGAAATGGGTATACTTACAGTAGGTGTAGTAACAAAACCATTTACCTTCGAAGGAAGAGTAAGGATGCAGCATGCCGAAAGGGGTGTAGCAAACCTTAAGGAGGTAGTGGATACACTGGTTACCATACCTAATGACAGGCTCCTGCAGATTGCTGAAAAGAAGACTTCTATTGTGGAAGCATTTATGATAGCAGATGACGTTTTAAGGCAAGGTGTTCAGGGCATATCGGACTTAATTGCTGTACCCGGTCTGGTAAATCTTGATTTTGCCGACGTAAAAACCATAATGCAAAACACCGGTCTTGCCCATATGGGAATCGGAAGGGCTTCCGGTGACAGCAGGGCAGAAGAAGCCGCAAAAATGGCTATCCACAGTCCTCTCCTGGAGACTTCCATAGAGGGTGCAAGGGGCGTTCTGCTAAATATCACAGGCGGACCTGACCTGGGAATATTTGAAGTCAACCTGGCAGCCGAACTGGTCCAGAAATCCGCTGATCCTGATGCCAATATAATTTTTGGCGCGGTCATAGATGAAAACCTGAAAGATGAAATAATTATAACCGTAATTGCCACAGGCTTTGACGATGGTCCTTCAATAAAGAAACAAATTAAGAATCCTCTTAAAAAGGACGATATACCTGTAATTGATAGAGAACGTGAAGTAAAAAGAAACACTATCGAATTTGATGACGACGAACCCGAAATTCCGACATTTTTAAGAAGAAACAGGTTCAGATAATATATTTCCCATAATGTTCCGGACTGACTATAGTAGAAAAACTTGCAGCAAACAGCCAAGTCTTTGGATTTGGCTGTTTTATTTTTTACGTGTATATTCTGACAAATTTTTTCCTGTCCTGCCGTTATAATATTTATATCTGAATTATAAGCCAACGTTCAGGATGCATTTAAGCCTGAAACAGGATATTCCGTTTTCCTGGGATTAATTTATCCAACCTAACATATAAGGCAAGTAATATGAATATAGTAAAATAGGGGATTGTCTGAAAATATTTGTGAGGTTGCATCAGTGGATATCTATCTTGACATAATTATAATGGAAAACCTAGTAATGAATTATATTATACTGCTAGTGACTTCAAAGTTCGCCAAGGCCCCTACCTCAAGCTTGAGACTTTTCCTGGGAGCCTTGGCCGGCTCTGCATATGTGGTCATCATGATACTTATGCCCGAGCTTACGGCTTATTACACAGCTTTTGGAAAGATAATCCTGTCTTTTCTGATAGTGGCTGTATCATTCCGTATTGAAAAACCGGGCTCATTTTTTAAAATACTACTGTTTTTTTACATAACTACCTTTATATTTGCAGGAGCATCCTTTGCGTTTATTTATTTTGACAACCAGGCTGGATTTATCCGGAACGGTATTATGTTCGTGTTCTGGGAATCCAAATGGTCCACGGTTCTGTTGGCGGTTCTTACCTGTGCAATTATTGTCAGGGTGTTTATAGAGGTTGTCCAAAGCAGGTTTTCAAGGGAAAAATTACTGCGGAATGTGTCCATATCTTTCGACAACAGGATTGCAACGGTACAGGCTCTTGTGGACACCGGGAATTCACTTCACGACCCGCTTTCCAATCTTCCTGTCATTGTAGTGGAGTTTAATGCCATTAAAAACATACTTCCTGAGGACATCCAGAAAATCTTTTCAGAAAGTAAGGGTGATGACCTTTCCCTGGTTTCGGACATTGTCCTCAAATCAGGATGGTATTCCAGGTTCAGGCTTATTCCGTTTACTTCCCTGGGAAAGGAAAACGGCATGCTGATCGGTTTCAAGCCTGATTATATTGAAGTGGACGATACCGGTGAAAAAAAGGGCATTAAGGATGTTATAGTTGGCATTTATGAAAAAGCCCTGTCAAAGGACAGCCAGTACTGCGCGCTGCTGAGTCCTGACCTTATTTAACATGGTACAGGCCTGTATTTAAAACGCACAAAAATAAACCCCGGGCATAAACAAAATCTGGAAAAACAATACAATAAATTTAAAATACAAAAACAAAATATAAAGGAGATATGTCGGATATGAAGCCACTTAAAAAAGCAAAACTGGCCATTTATATCAGGTTTCTGAGAATCCTGGGCAGGCTCAGAATCGGGTACAAATCGCCTATATATTATATCGGGGGAAGTGAAGCGTTACCGCCACCTCTTTCAAATGACGAAGAAGTATACCTGTTGAACCGGCTTGAAAAGGACGATTATGCTGTAAAGTCCATTCTGATTGAACGAAACTTGAGATTGGTGGTTTATATAGCAAGAAAGTTTGAGAATACCGGCGTTGGTGTTGAAGACCTGGTATCCATAGGAACAATAGGGCTGATTAAGGCGATTAATACATTTAATCCTTCAAAAAATATCAAACTTGCCACCTATGCTTCACGTTGCATTGAAAACGAAATCCTGATGTATTTGCGAAGAAATAACAAGACCAAAACTGAGATTTCAATTGATGAGCCCCTTAACATAGACTGGGACGGAAATGAATTGCTTTTGTCTGATATTTTGGGAACGGACAATGACATAATCCACAGAAACATTGAAGATGAAGTCGACAAGCAACTTCTGAGGGCAGCTATGAAAAAACTTTCCTTAAGGGAAAAACGCATAATGGAATTAAGATTCGGCCTTACCACCAACGGAGAGGAAAAAACACAGAAGGAAGTGGCAGATATGCTGGGCATATCACAATCTTACATATCCCGGCTTGAAAAACGTATAATAAAAAGGTTAAGAAAAGAAATGGGCCGTATGGTCTGATAAAAAATGTCAAGGCCTTTTTGAAAAATTTTATCCTTTTTTTTGAATATGCCTTCAGTATAAAAAGAATCCCTGTGGCAATAATGTTTATTGACAGAATTAAAATTGCCGGAGGGGAGTTCATGGTAAACAAAGTTGAAATTTGCGGAGTTAATACTTCCAAGTTGCCTGTTTTATCAAATGAAGAAAAGGAAAAACTCTTCAAACGAATCCATGAAGGCGATGAATCTGCCAGAGAGGAATTTATTAACGGGAATCTGAGGCTGGTTCTCAGTGTTATACAAAGGTTCAGCAACAGGGGAGAATACGTGGACGACCTCTTTCAGGTAGGATGTATAGGACTGATCAAGGCAATTGATAATTTTGATACATCCCATAATGTTAAGTTTTCGACTTATGCAGTACCCATGATAATCGGGGAAATCCGCAGGTATCTGCGGGACAACAATTCCATCAGGGTCAGCAGGTCTTTAAGGGATATTGCCTATAAAGCCCTGCAGGCAAAAGAAAAACTCACAAACAAGTATTCAAAGGAACCAACAATCGCCGAGATTGCCAATGAACTGGGAATAGATAAAGAAGAAGTGGTATTTGCCCTTGATGCCATACAGGATCCCATATCCCTCTTTGAATCAGTTTATCATGACGGCGGAGACGCCATATATGTAATGGATCAGGTCAGCGATGAAAAAAACCTGGATGACAACTGGCTGGAGAGCATTGCGCTGAAGGAAGCCATAAGAAAACTAAACGAGAGGGAACGGCTGATCCTTAATTTAAGATTTTTCCAGGGGCGTACTCAAATGGAGGTAGCCCAGGAAATAGGCATTTCCCAGGCTCAAGTGTCAAGGCTTGAAAAAACTGCCCTCATGCATATGAGAAAATATGTATAATTCAGATATAACAAAATCAACTCCCCCTTGCAGACATCAGGGTACAGGGTTCTGCCAAGGGGGTTCTTCATTTCATAAAGCATCACGGGTTTTCATATATTTCTTATATAACCAGTATGGCGGTGTTTATATGTATCGGGCCACAGATTTAAGGCATAAAGAAGTGATCAACATATCCGATGGAAGAAGAATAGGATTTGTCAGCGATGTTGAAATCAATTTTGACGACGGAACAGTAGAAGCCCTAATTGTGCCCAGCGGAGCCAGGATGCTCGGCCTTATCGGCAGAGATGACGAACTTGTTATACCCTGGAGCAGGATCAAAAAAATCGGCGAAGACATAATACTGGTTGACCTGGATGAAAGGTTTATACGAAAACATTTCGGATAAAAGAGTAAATATCATGTATTCAGACATGGGGCATTCTCCGGGGCAGGCATATGCAGGCTCTTTCATTAAGGGGATTGCTTTCAGGCAGACCTATTCTATTATTTTCACATCCAAACCTGGTGAGATCCCGGAAAGAATATAATTGAATTCTTTACAAATCTAATATATTATATGACTTGAGAATACTTGTTTTCGGGAGGTATTCCGTGAAGTGCCCTTATTGCGGATATGAAGATGACAGGGTAATTGATTCAAGACCCACTGATGACGGCAATGCCATAAGAAGGCGCAGGGAATGTGCCAATTGTCAGCGGAGATATACAACGTATGAAAAGGTTGAATCATTTCCTCTTGTTGTAATCAAAAAAGACGGGTCGAGACAGCCTTTTAACAGGGAAAAGCTGCTTAACGGGCTTTTGCGTGCTTTTGAAAAGAGACCATTTTCCTATAACGATCTTGAAAAGCTGGTGGACCAGATTGAAATGGAACTTTGCAACACCCTCCAGAAGGAAGTCACTTCCAGGCAAATCGGAGAGACCGTGCTGGCCAAATTAAAGGATATGGATGAAGTGGCATATGTAAGGTTTGCATCGGTTTACAGGCAGTTCAATGATATAAACACCTTCATGACGGAACTGCAAAAGCTCCTGGATGCAAAACAGTCCAGGGAATAGAGTTTATAAGTGAAAAACCTGAAGAATCATTTCTAAAGGTCAATCTTATTCTTAGAAGTTTTTTTAAGAAAGATTTAACAATTTTGTAATACTTAAGGTTGTTATAACAGGTATAAATATTTATAATATGAAAATGTTCTGGCATGGCAACCAGTAAATGTTATAATTATTCTTGTATTAAGCTTTTTTATGGAATGCAAATTTAAGTTATTATAGTGGAACAAAACGTCTTTTTTTTCGTTTAAAGAATAGGAGCGAGGGGGGTGTAATCTTGAGCAAAGCTATCCAGCTAAAAAATGTCAGGAAAGTATACCGCGTCGGTGATGAAAAAATCGTTGCCTTAAACGGCATTGATCTTGATATAGAACAGGGAGAAATATGCTGTCTCCTGGGAACTTCCGGTTCAGGAAAATCAACCATGCTTAACCTGATGGCCGGACTTGAAAAACCCACAAGAGGCAGCATTATAATCGGTAATGTTGAGATAAGCAGGCTTAATGAAAGAAAGCTTGCCATTTTTCGCAGAGATAATGTAGGGTTTATTTTTCAGTCATATAATTTATTACCTACTCTTACCGCACTGGAAAATGTGGCGTTACCTCTTGTTTTCAAGAGAGTGCCGAAAAAGACAAGAAACAAGAGGGCAAGGGAAATGCTGGAAGCTGTCGGCCTTGGGGACAGGCTGAACCATAAGCCGTCCCAGATGAGCGGAGGGCAGCAGCAAAGAGTTGGTATTGCACGGGCTCTAGTTACAAGGCCTGAGATCGTGTTTGCTGACGAGCCGACAGGCAACCTGGATTCCAAGACTTCCAGAGAGGTCATGGAACTGGTCACCGGCATATGCAGGGAAAATAACCAGACTTTGATAATAGTCACGCATGACTTGAACATAGCCATGTATGCAGACAGGATAGTCCATATCCTGGATGGTGCCATTCAAAAGATAGAATATAACAGAGCTTTAGCGTAAGGGGGATAATTAAATGAAAAGAGCAATGGGGATAGTTTTGGTGCTGGCAGTACTGTTTACCTTGACAGTGCCGGCAAATTTGGTTTCAGCCAGCAACGGCGATTTCACGATAAAAGATATTGCAGTCAATATGAACATAGAAAAAGGCGATACCTTCCAGCTAACCTTTACTGTGGAAAACAATACAGATGAAGAACTGGAGAGTTTCACAATTTTACTGGACGACAACGATTCGTTTAAACTTCAGTCTACAGATAACATTTCCATGGGTAATATCGGGCCCCATTCTGAGGTGGATCTTGACGACAGTACCGCTATAAGGCTCAGGTATGTTGGTTCCGGAAGAACTTACCAATTTTCCGTCCACTATGTTAAGGGAGGAACCGGAATTTATGAAAAGGTTTCCATCAACATCCCGAATATAATTGAAAGAAATGACGACGGCGGCAGCAGGAATCCAGGTTCCGGGAACGCGGACCTTGCACCCAATATCGGCATTTCTGAAAGTGCAAAAATGCCTGTACTGAAAGCAGGAACCATCAATACTCTGACGTTTCCTATCAAGAACATGAGCCGTCATGCTGCAAGGGATGTGGAAGTTACCTTAAATTTGGGTGAAACAACCAACATGTTCAGGATAGACGATATTAGCCTCAACAAGTATTTAGGCAATATGGACGGCCAGGATGAAGCGGAAGCGAACTTTACGCTCTTCGTCTATTCAAATGCCAAGAGCGGTGTTTACCCGATTACATTGCATTACAAGTTTAAAAATGTATACGGTGTCACCCAGGAATATAACCAGGTGGTTAATATAAAGATTACCAATACATCCACGCCTCCTTCCCTGGAACTTAGCAAAACTGAATTGAAACCGGAAGTACTTGTACCCGGACGGGAAGCAAAACTGACACTGTATATCCTCAATAGCGGAAGCCTTTCTGCGGAAAATATAAAGATTAACCTGCAGGGATTGAGCAGCAGCGGTGTTGCGTTGAAAAACGCCACTGATACAGCTTACATAAGATATATATTTGACCATGGCATAGAAAAACTGGAGTATGACCTGGTTGTATCCGAAAACCTGACTTCCAGTATATATGAGATGTCCGTGTTTCTGGAATACATGGATGCAAACAATGTAAAATACTCTGACAGCTATAAATTCTATCTCCCCGTTGACACCAGCCAATTGGGGAAACCTTCCATTAACATAGAAAATTTGAGTGTTCCCCAGGGAAAGATTGAGAAGGGAGAGGATTTCAGGATATCCTTTGACTTGGTCAACAACGGTTCTGAAGCCAAAAATATGAAAGTGTATATTACAGAAGGCTCCGGTGTCATCACCAAGTCCCTGAGTCCTGTTATAATTGATAAATTTGCCAGGGGCAGGACCCAGAGAATAGAGTTTATCATGTCCCTTACTGAAGCAAGTGGCCGGGAGTCTATACCCCTGCCCATAAACATTGAATATGAAGAATTGTCCGGAAGAAGCCAGATGCTGAAGAAAGTGGTTGACATAAAGGTAGCGAAGGGGTCCGGTGAGGAATCTGTTCCAAAAATAATAATATCTAATTACGGTTTTGAGCCTGAAGAAGTCGTGGCTGGAGAGAATTTTACCCTCAAGATGACATTCCTGAACACCCATAAGGCAATACCTGTTAGTAACATTAAAATTTCGCTGTCTTCACCTGACGGAGTATTTACTCCTGCTTTCAGCAGCAATACATTCTATATTGAGGAGATTCTGCCGGGGGAAACAGCAGAAAGGGAAATTGTCCTGTACTCCAAGTCTGATGCGACTCCCAAGTCATACACCCTGAACGTGGATTTTGAATATGAAGGCGGTGAACTTGCTTCAGATTCCAGGGATGAAACAGGTTCGCAACATATAGCAAAGGAAACTATCAGTATTCCTGTAATACAGGTTCCGCGTCTTGTCACCGGCGATATACAGATACAGCCAAGCACATTTATTGACCAGTCGGTACCTGTATTTGTAGAGTTTTACAATATGGGAAAAAGCACTCTATACAACCTTATGGTCAAAACGGAAGGCGATTTCCAGACCCAGGAAGGCAGTTATTTCGTTGGCAACTTTGAACCTGGCAGAAGCGACTATTATGAAAGCATAATAATTCCCACTACCGAAGGACAGATAAAAGGGGTAATAGCTTTTTACTTTGAAGATGAAAGAGGAATTGAAACAAAGATTGAGAAGGAGTTTACCCTGGAAGTAATGGCAATGCCGAGGTATGATGATAAATTCCCGGAAGGCTTCCCCATGGGTCCTGACGGCATGCCTATGGAAGAGAATGCCGGCAAGGGCAGACTGTTCCTTTTTATAGGCATAGGAGCCGGCGTTTTGATTGCGGCAGGAATCGTGGTTTTCATAATCCTTCGCAGGAGGCATATCAGAAAGGCAGGTTTAACTTTAGATGACTAGTTCCGATCTGGTAAGAATGGGTTTAAGGAACCTATGGAGAAGAAAGCTCCGCAGTATTTTAACCATACTCGGTGTGGTAATAGGCACTGCAGCCATTGTGGTAATGGTATCACTGGGTATTGGCATGAACGAAAGTTTTAAAAGCCAGTTAAGCCAGATGGGAAGCCTTAATGTAATTAATGTGAATACGTATTACTTTCCTGAAGGCGACGGTATGATAGCCATAAGTTCAAGAAGGGAACAGAATAAGATAACTGACGACGTCATTGCCCAAATTGCCTCAATAGACGGTGTGGAAGCAGTTACCCCGCTTCTTAATTCCTATGTGAAATTTGTATCTGGCAGATACGTGGCGTACATAACCCTTGTCGGTATCGATCCTGATACAATGGAAGCTTTTGATTTCAAGGTTGAACAAGGACGGTTGCTGACTAATGAGGATAAGGTAGATATCGTCTTTGGATGTGATATACACCGTCAGTTCTGGAATCCCAGGTCCAGAATGAACAGGTGGATGTACAGTATGGATGATGAGCCTGTTATAGACATTATGAACAGCAGGCTTGACATGAGTTTTGATATGAGCTTCGGTGAAAAATATCCGGGACAAAGCGGAAGACGCCCGAAATCCTATAGGGTAAACGCTGCGGGGTTGTTGGTAAGAAGCAATAATGAAAAGGACTGGCAGGCTTATATAAACATTCATTACCTAAAGCAACTGCTGGAGCAGAACAGAAGGGAACAGGGCAACCAAGGCGGAAGAGGCGGCAGTTCTACTGACGGATATGAAGAAGCTATGGTCAAAGTCAAGGATATAAAGGACGTGGAAAGGATCAGCAAAGCTATCAATGATATGGGTTATGGAACCTACAGCCTGGCTGATATCTTAAAGTCCATGCAGGAAACCTCAAAAACCCTGCAGACAGTACTGGGCGGAATAGGCGCGATTTCATTGCTGATTGCAGCCATTGGCATAACAAACACCATGATAATGTCCATATATGAAAGAACCAGGGAAATAGGCATCATGAAGGTTCTTGGATGTGTCATAGGCGATATAAGAAGGCTTTTCCTGTTTGAGGCGGGAATGATCGGTACAATAGGCGGCTTAGTAGGTATAGGCTTAAGTTATGGCGCTTCTTACGTCCTTAACAAGGTAGGTGTCAGTATAATGGGAAGATACGGCGGACCTGCGGATTATATTTCCGTTATTCCCGTTTGGCTTGCAGTAGCAGCTATTATATTTGCCACGGCAGTGGGCATAGTATCCGGGTTCTATCCTGCCTTAAGGGCAACCAAAATCAGCGCCCTGGAAGCCATAAGGACTGAATAGTTATATGCTTAGATGATAGAGCGATTGAGAATATAAAATTGAGAATATAAAATTGAGAATATAAAATTGAGAATATAAAATTGAGAATATAAAACAGGCTTTTCGAGGCCTGTTTTATTTTTTTTGTTATTTTGTTTAAATCTTTATAATAGTATTATTAATTACATATTTGACAAATTTTGATAGTTATTGTAGAATAATGGTAAATTTAGTATAAATAAATGGAGGGATTGAATATGCCGGTCGGGCAAATGGAATGCATGGTCAGCCAAGTAGAAAAAAATGGATGTATTATTATTCCTGAAAAGTTTATGAAAAAAATAAAAATCGCTGACAGCGATAAAATCCAAATGTATATTGAAAATTCCTCTATAATTATCAAAAAATGCACCGTGAATGAATGTGTAGTCTGCGGGAATCCCAGCCAGGGCAAAACCTTCAAAGGAAAATACATATGCAATGAATGCCTGGCCGACTTCAGGAAGTAAAATGGAAAAGAACAGTCAGGTCCGGAACTATCCTGGCCTGACTGTTTTATTAAACTAATTTTGTAAACCTGGTGATTTTACAATATTTCTCGGAGGATGGTAACTTGATATCGAAGGTAATTTGCTGCGGGCTTTCAGGTATTGAAGGATATATTGTGCACGTGGAAACAGACATAAGCAACGGGTTGCCTTCTTTTGACATAGTTGGGCTGGCTGATACAGCAGTAAAGGAATCGAAAGAAAGGGTAAAAGCTGCCATAAAAAATACTGGGTTGGAATATCCTTTGCAAAGAATAACTGTAAATTTATCACCAGCCCACAAACGTAAGGAAGGCACTTCTTTTGATATGCCAATTGCAGTGGGGATTTTGGGTGCTTTTGGGCAGATTCCCCAGAAAAGCCTTGAAACATCTCTTTTTGTTGGCGAATTATCTCTGGACGGGACTGTCAAGCCTGTCAAAGGTATACTTCCCATTGCTCTATGTGCGAGAGACAAGGGCATTAAAAACATTTACCTGCCGGCGGAAAATGCAAATGAGGCGGCAGTGGTTAATGAATTGACAATTTACCCGGTGGATAACCTTCGAAGCTTAATCAATCATCTTAATGGTTTTGAAAAAATTACGCCTTTTTCCAGAGATAAAAAAAGCCTCTTGGGAAATATGAAAATATATACTGTAGATTTTGCAGACGTCAGGGGACAATCCAATGTAAAGAGGGCTCTTGAGGTGGCAGCTTCAGGAGGGCACCATTGTCTTATGCTGGGTTCGCCCGGATGCGGTAAAACAATGCTGGCCAGACGGCTTCCCACCATACTGCCGCCGCTGACATTCGAAGAATCACTGGAAGTTACAAAAGTGTATAGTATAGCTGGCTTGCTAAAACCCGGCGAATCCCTGATTACTGAAAGGCCCTTCAGGGCTCCCCACCACACGATAAGCGATGTAAGCCTGGTGGGAGGAGGCCGTACTCCGAGACCTGGTGAAGTCAGCCTGGCAAATTACGGGGTACTGTTTCTTGATGAATTGCCTGAATTTTCAAAAACTGCTCTTGAAGTCCTGAGGCAGCCTTTGGAGGATGGCAGTGTAACAATTGCAAGGATTAACACAACCATAACTTATCCTTCAAAATTCATGCTGGTCTGCGCTGCAAACCCGTGCAAATGCGGCAACCTTTTTGAAACTGAAAAAATGTGCACCTGCACTTCAAGGGAAGTGCAAAATTATCTGAACAGGCTCTCCGGACCATTACTGGACAGGATGGATATACAGATTGAAGTTACTTCCGTTAAATATGATGAACTGGAAGACGAAAGCCAAGAAGAATCTTCGGAAACAATCAGGGAAAGAGTAAGCAGAGCAAGAAACATCCAGATTCAGCGCTATAAGGGGACTAATATTTTCTCAAATGCTGAACTGACACCCGCCTTGGTACGTAAATACTGTAAGCTGGACAATGCCGGCCGGGAGCTTCTTAAGGAAGCCTTCAGAAAACTTAACTTAAGTGCCCGTGCCCATGACAGAATTTTGAAGGTTGCCCGTACAATAGCCGACATGGAGGAATGTGCGGACATAAAGCCGGAACACGTGGCAGAAGCCATTCAGTACAGAAGCCTTGACAGGCAAAGGTATTTGTCCTTATAAAGGAGGCTGAATGCATTTGAAAGCAGATGTGAAGCACTGGGTTTGGATTTGCCTGATGAGAAAGTTAAGTCCCTCTAACCAAAAAAGGCTTATAGATTATTTTGGAAGTCCCAGAATATTATGGGACTTAAACTTACGGGAAATAATGGATATTCCTTTTATAAAGCCAGTCATAATTGATCAACTTCTTGATCCGTCAATCCGTGAAGAGGCTGAAAAAATTGTGGAAAGGATGATACAGAATAATATCAGGCTGTTGACAATTTATGATGACGGCTATCCCATGTATCTGAAAGAAATCCCTGATGCCCCTGTCGTACTTTTTGTGAAGGGAAGCTTGATTCCTGAAGAAATAATAATAGGGGTGGTGGGATCAAGACACGCCACACGCTATGGCAAGGATTTGGCCAGGAAAATTGGTTTTGAACTTGCTATGAACGGTATTACGGTAATAAGCGGCATGGCCCGTGGCATTGACACATATTCCCATATGGGAGCCATTGAAGCAGGCGGAAGGACAATAGCGGTATTAGGATGCGGCCTTGATATTGTCTATCCACCTGAAAACAGCAGAATAATGCAGGAAATAGAAAGAAGCGGAGCCTTGATTTCCGAATATCCCCCGGGAGAGGAACCGAAATCGTACAATTTCCCTCCCAGAAACAGAATAATAAGCGGTGCTTCAGTGGGAGTCATTGTGGTTGAAGCAGGCGAAAAAAGCGGTTCGCTGATAACCGCACATTATGCCCTGGAACAGGGACGAGAGGTGTTTGCAGTACCAGGCAGCGTTTTCAGTTCAAACAGTGTTGGAACGAATAAATTAATTAAGGACGGGGCAAAAATGGTAACAAGTATGGAAGATATTTTTGAAGAACTGCAAATATATTTTAATACTGAAAATAAAAGGGAAAGGCAAAAAGATGCAGGTATCCTGGTTAACTCATTGAGGGGGGAAGAAAAACTGATAGGTAAAGCGCTTCTTGATGGCGAGATGCATATAGATAAACTACAGCAGGAAACAGGTTTGGATACAGGCAGGCTGAATTCATTGCTGGTTGTCATGGAAATGAAAGGTCTGGTTGAACAATTGCCGGGAAAAATCTACCGTTTAAATAGTAATTTAAAAAAGTTTTAATATTTGAAATGGTAAATTTGACTTTATTGCAAATATCTGATTATAATGTTTCCCGTAGAGAATTGTAGAAATTAAATCGGTTTACATGGAGGAATTGGATGGCTAAAAACCTTGTAATTGTTGAATCACCTGGGAAAATAAAGAGCATCAGCAGGTATCTTGGTAAAAACTATAAAGTGAAAGCATCAGTGGGACACGTCAGGGATCTTCCAAAGAGCCAGCTGGGTGTAGACATAGAAAACGATTTTGAGCCTAAGTATATAACCATCAGAGGAAAAGGAGACATTATCGCAGAACTTAAAAAAGAGGCAAAAGCCGCAGATCATGTTTTTCTGGCAACTGACCCTGACAGGGAAGGAGAAGCTATTTCCTGGCACCTGGCCAAACTGTTGAATATAGATGAAAAGGAAAAGTGCAGAATAACATTCAATGAAATTACCAAGAATGCAATTGAGGAAGCCATAAAAAAGCCAAGGAACATTGATATGAACCTGGTGGACGCACAGCAGGCACGAAGGGTACTGGACAGGATTGTGGGCTACAAAATAAGCCCCATACTCTGGCGCAAGGTAAAGAAAGGCTTAAGCGCCGGGCGTGTTCAGTCTGTGGCCATGCGGTTAATTTGCGACCGTGAGGAAGAGATTGAAAATTTTATCCCTGAAGAATACTGGAGCCTGACTGCTGACTTAACACAGAAGAATAAAAGAAAAGTATTTCAGGCCAAGTTTTACGGCAGACATGGCGAGAAAATCGAGCTGGGCAATGAGGAAACCGTCAGAAAGATTATTGAAGAAATTGGCAGCGGCGACTTTGTTGTAGCTAATGTAAAGAAAGGTACAAAAAAGACCAGTCCTCCACCTCCTTTCACAACCAGCACCTTGCAACAGGAAGCTTCAAGAAAGCTGGGATTTCCCACAAAAAAGACCATGATGCTTGCCCAGCAACTTTATGAAGGTGTAGACATAAAAGGCCACGGCACTTTAGGCCTTGTTACCTATATAAGGACAGACTCCACCAGGGTTTCTGAAGGCGCTAGAAAAGAGGCAATGGAGTATATTCAACAAAGATTTACCGGCGAATATGTTCCCGAAAAGCCCAATGTTTTCAGAAACAGGTCCGCCGCCCAGGATGCCCATGAATCAATAAGGCCTTCATATATAAATCTTGAACCGGAAGAAATAAAGGATTCCCTGACCCGGGACCAATACAGGCTTTACAAACTCATCTGGGAAAGATTTATCGCCAGCCAGATGGCGGCTGCCGTCTATGATACAATCTCTGCCACTATAACAGCCGGACAGTATGAATTCAGGACAACAGGATCAAAGGTAAAGTTCCCCGGATATATGAAGGTATACACAGAGGGGCGGGATAATGATACTGATGAAGATGAAAATGAAGCGGACATTCCTGACCTTAAGGAAGGCGAGATTCTGGACCTGAAAAAGCTGGAGCCGAAGCAGCACTTTACCCAACCTCCGTCAAGATACACGGAAGCCACCCTGGTAAAAACCCTTGAAGAAAAAGGTATAGGGCGGCCCAGCACATATGCCCCTATAATTACTACTATTTTATCAAGGGGATATGTGGTAAGGGACAAAAAAGTCCTGATTCCTACAGAACTGGGCAGAATAGTTACAGATATAATGAAGAACCATTTTGACGATATTGTGGATGAGCAATTTACTGCCCATATGGAAAGCCAGCTGGATGAAATTGAGGAAGGCAAGAAAAACTGGAAGGAAATTATAAGGGATTTCTACAGGGCTTTCAGCATTGAGCTGGATGAGGCTGAAAAGAAAATAGGTGAAGTGGAAATCCCCGATGAAGTAACAGACGTAAAATGCGAATTTTGCGGCAGAAATATGGTTATAAAGCAAAGCAGGTTTGGAAAATTCCTTGCATGCCCGGGATTTCCCGAATGTAAAAATACAAAACCTATTCTGGAAAAAGCGGGCGTGAAATGTCCCAAGTGCGGTGGAGAAGTGATAATCAGAAAGACCCGGAAAGGCCGGAAATATATAGGATGTGAAAACTATCCTAACTGTGATTTCTTAAGCTGGGATATGCCATCCGGGAAAACCTGCCCGGAATGTGGCAAATTTATGCTGCAGAAGTATTCCGGCAACAAAATAATTTATAAATGCAGCAATGAAAACTGCAGTTATCAAACCAGTGAAACAAGGAAATAAACGGAAGGTTAAAAAAGGAAGATACAGAACATGAAAGGTAATTACGTAAATGTCATAGGCGCCGGGCTTGCCGGCTGCGAGGCTGCCTGGCAGGCAGCGTTAAGGGGAGTAAAAGTAAGGCTTTATGAAATGAAACCAAAAAAATTTTCCCCTGCACACAAAATGGATACCTTCGCGGAATTGGTCTGCAGCAATTCCCTGCGCTCGGACAGCCTTGAAAATGCGGTGGGTTTACTAAAACAGGAAATGAGAATGCTAAACTCCATCATAATGAAATGTGCTGATGAAACTAGAATTCCTGCGGGAGGAGCCCTGGCGGTGGACCGTTATGAGTTTTCAGCCAGGGTCACTGCTGCTGTTTCCGGCCACAAAAATATTGAAGTCATTAGTGAAGAAGTGGTCCAAATTCCTGATGATGCAGTTACTGTTATTGCCACTGGCCCACTGACATCTGAAAGCTTTTCCAGGGCAATATCCGGGTATATCGGTATGGATTATCTTTATTTTTATGATGCTGCTGCTCCTATAGTGGTTGGTGATACCATTGATATGAGTAAAGCATTCAGGGGCTCCAGGTATGGAAAAGGAACGGATGATTACATAAACTGCCCTATGAATGAACAGGAATACAAACGTTTTGTGTATGAACTGCTGCAAGCGGAAACCATAGGTTTAAAGGAATTTGAGAAAGAAATACTCTTTGAAGGCTGTATGCCTGTGGAGAAAATGGCGGCCAGGGGTGAAGATACCCTCAGGTTTGGCCCCTTAAAACCAGTGGGACTTATGGATCCCAAAACCGGTGAGATGCCATATGCAGTCGTCCAGTTAAGGCAGGATAACAGAGAAGCCTCTTTATACAACATGGTAGGATTTCAGACAAACTTGAAATGGCCTGAGCAGAAAAGGGTTTTCAGGTTGATTCCGGGCCTTGAAAATGCTGAATTTGTCCGTTTTGGGGTAATGCACAGGAATACGTTTATCAATTCGCCCAAACTTCTTACCCAGACCTACAATCTGCGTACCAAACCTGATATTTTTTTTGCAGGCCAGATTACAGGCGTCGAGGGATATATGGAATCTGCGGCTTCAGGCCTGGTTGCAGGCATAAATGCCGCCATGAAAGTATTGGGAAAACCATTTGTAGTATTCTCTGACAAAACTGCAATAGGAGCTCTGGCTGCATATGTATCCGACAGCCGCATAACCAGCTTCCAACCTATGAACATTAATTACGGCATTATAAATATGTCTGGTATAAAGACCAGGAATAAGCGGGAAAAAAAGCTTAAAACTGCTGAAAGGGCCCTTGAACTCATTCAGAAACAAGTGGAAAGTATTAGTAATATGTAATTTTTTCTTAACATCCCTGTTAAAAATTTGTCATCTAGTAGTTTATTACTATCCTATTAGTCATTATTTCCTATTTTTCAACATCTTTATTTCTAAAATTTGTATTATATGCTATATTATATTACAAAATTCGATCTTTTAAATTTATTGCTTATTACTGAGTAAAAGATTTTGTTACTTTGGAAATATTCTGGGTAATAATCTGCAATAAGAAGGCTGTAATGAATTTCTCAGGCCTTTATTTTCAAATATTAAGGAAGTTTTTGCAAAGAGTGGGGGGTTATTGTGATATCAAAACTTTTCAGAAATGATTTGTTGGAAAAGGCAATAGATGTTTCCTGGAAGAGAAATGAGACAATCTCCAACAATATTGCCAATGTTGATACCCCTGGTTACAAAAGAAAATCCGTGAAATTTGAGGAATTCCTTGACCAGGAAAGAAAGGACATACCTTTGAAGACATCGGATTCCAGGCATATCGGCGTGGAAAGAGAATACCCTGTTAAGATTGTCACCGACAACTCGTCATCCAGTTACAGGCTGGACGGGAATAATGTCGATATTGAAAGCGAAATGGTTTCCATGGCTAAAAATACCATAAAATATAATGTTCTGATTCAATCCATCAACTCAAGGTTCAGGAGATTGACATCAGTAATAAATGAAGGGAGAAGATGATAAATGGGATTCTTCGATGCTCTTGACACCAATGGGTCTGCATTGACTGCCCAGCGGCTGAGAATGGATATAATAGCCCAGAATATTGCCAATGCAAACACAACCCGTACAGATAACGGTACACCTTACAGACGAAAAATGGTGGTTTTTGAGGAACGAAAGGCCCAGGCTCCTTTCAGCAAGCTGCTAAATGACAGAAGCAAAGAACTGGTCAGCGGAAAGGGTGTTAAAGTTACAAGGATTGTGGAAGACAATTCTCCGTTTAAAAGGGTATATGACCCCGGCCATCCCGATGCAGACCAGGACGGCTATGTTAATATGCCAAATGTCGATATTGTGACAGAAATGATAAATATGATTTCTGCTTCTCGGTCTTATGAAGCAAATATTACCTCCATCAACACCACCAAATCCATGGCCCTGAAAGCCCTGGAAATAAGCAGATGAGCTTTTGATACGGAGAGTGATAATTTTGTCAGTCACACGGATTGGAAATATAGACAGAACTAATTTAAATCCGGTAAAAAATGTGTCTTTGCCAAAAGATATAAAACCTTTCTCGGAATACCTGAAAAATGCCGTGAAAGAGACAAACACCCTTTTACTGGAGTCTGAAAAACTGGCTGACCAGTTTGCAGCGGGAAGAACAGACAATATACATGAAGTTCTGATCGCTGCTGAAAAGGCAAGTATTGCCTTACAATTCACCACACAGATAAGGAATAAAATCCTGGACGCATATAACGAAATAATGAGAATGCAGATATAAAACAATATTTACAGTAGTATTTGTAATCTGATTTTGAGTTGAGGGGGTATATTGATGCCCAATTTTGTCAAAAACGTTTTTGGGCAATTCAAAGATTTCTGGGCAGGCCTTGAAAAAACTCAAAGGAATAAAATAATAGCCACAACAGTAATTACAGCTGCGGCAATTGTCCTGATTATCAGCTTGCTTGTCAGACCTGAATACACTGTATTGATCAGCGGCGCCGACAGAAAAGAAGTCGGCGAGATGGTAGCAATACTACAGGAAAACAACATCTGGTGCACATTAAAAAATGATGGAACAGAAATAATTATCAATAAAAAAGATAACGACAGAGCCCAGGTACTTCTGGCACAGTCAGGCTATCCGAAAGGCGGCATGACTTTTGAAGATGCCATCAGCATGATAGGCATTACCACCACTGAGAGCGATAAAAAACACATCTGGCGGCAACAGCAAACGTCTGACATCGAGAGAAAGCTAATGATGCTTGATGTTATTGATGACGCTTCCGTTTCCCTTGCGCTGCCTGAAGAATCTGTTTTTCTCACTTCTGAAAAGGATAAAAGCAAACCTACCGCCATAGTGCGTATCAAACCAACCACTAAACTGACTCCGGAACAGGTAAAAGGCATTGTAATGATTGTTTCAAGAAGCGTTGAGAACCTAAGCCCCGAGAACGTGACAGTGGTTGACAACAATTCCAATATACTCAATTCCGAGGAAAACAACAGTATTCTTGGTGATATCAATACCCAGGAAGAAATCAGGCTTGCCAGGGCTCAGGAACTGGAACAAAGAGTATATAAGTATTTTGATGTTGGCGGTTTTAACAATTTTGACACTATCCGGGTCGTCGCAAACCCATATATCGATTTTGACAGAAAAGAATCCACGAATAAATTACTAAGTATTCCTGAAGGTATGGACAGTGGTGCCATTATAAGCGAACAGAAAAGGACGGAAGAACTGGAGAACGGTTCCCCGGGAGACATACCGGGTACTGATACAAATCCGGGGACAGTACCTGAGTACCAGACAGTGGATAACCAGAATTACTCTTATAGCAGCACGGAACTGGTGAGAAATTATGAATATAATGAAACCCTCGTGGAAGAGGTAAAAGCTACAGGAGTCATGCGTCCTGATTTGTCGACCATGGCCATTTCTCTTTGGTATGGCAAACGTGTGACTGATGAAAGCCTTCTTACCGATGAGTTTCTGGAGCAGGTCAAACTTGCCGCCAGTACAGCCACAGGCATCCCGGTTTCAAATATTACAGTGTTTAAATATAAACTTGCCCCGGCGGAAGAAACTGTCATAACCACTTCTGAAAAGGTTAATGAATACTTCAGCAAATATGGACTGTTCATCGTCCTGGTCCTGCTTATTCTTGGCATACTAATCACTTTAAGGCCACGCCGGGCTGACAAACATGAAACAGTGGACGCCATGGCGCTCCTGGAGCAGATCGCCGCAGAACCTAAAACCATTGAGGAAATAACTGCTGATGAAAGTTCGGAGATAAGAAAACAGATAGATGATTTTGTCAAAAAAAATCCGGAAGCCGTTGCTCAATTATTGAGGAATTGGCTTGCTGAAGACTGGGACAACTAGAAAAAACAATGTATGAAAGTTGGAGGCTGAGGACGCTATGGCAAGATACACTTTAAGCAGAGGAGAAAGAAGCGGAAGAGAAAAGGCCGCAATGTTTCTGATTACGCTTGGTCCTGAAAAGTCAGCTGAGATTTTTAAGCATTTAAGGGAAGATGAAATTGAGCAGCTGACTCTTGAAATATCCAATATACGCACAGTTTCACCGGAAGAAAAGGAAAAGGTGGTGGAAGAATTCTATCAGATGTGCCTGGCAAAGGAATATATTGCGGAAGGCGGTATTGCATATGCCAGGGAGATATTGGAAAAGGCGCTTGGGGCCCAGAAAGCCCTTGATATAATTAACAAGCTTACTGTTTCCTTGCAGGTAAGGCCTTTCGATTTTGTAAGGAAAACAGACCCTTCACAATTGCTGAACTTTATTCAGAAGGAACATCCTCAGACTATCGCACTTATTCTGGCATATCTTAATCCTGCGCAGGCATCTTCAGTGCTGTCGGCCCTTCCCCCCGAAAAACAGGCTGATGTTGCCCGCAGGATTGCTACTTTGGACAGGACTTCACCTGAAGTAATCAAAGAAGTGGAAAGAATCCTGGAAAGGAACCTTTCATCCCTTATCATGGAAGACTACACATCTGCAGGAGGCATACAGTCCATTGTGGATATACTGAACAATGTTGACCGGGGAACGGAAAAGCATATAATGGAAACCCTTGAACTGGAAGACATGGAACTGGCTGAAGAGATAAGAAGAAGAATGTTTGTATTTGAAGATATCCTAACCCTTGATAACAGGTCTATACAGCGGTTCCTGCATGAAGTGGACCATAACCAACTTGCCATTGCTCTGAAAGGCACAACAGATGAGGTAAGGGAAGTCATATTCAACAACATGTCAAAGAGAATGGCTGAAATGATTAAGGAAGATATCGAATATATGGGGCCTGTACGCCTGAAAGATGTGGAAGATGCCCAGCAGAAGATTGTGAACATAATCAGAAAGCTTGAGGATGCTGGTGAAATTGTAATATCCAGAGGCGGAGGAGATGAGATAATTGTATAACGGCGTTCTGAAATACTATCAGGTAAATATGGGAAAACCGTTCAAATCAAACGAAGACCAGGCTCAGGACGGCAATCCGGCCAGATTGAATGCTGAAATGGCTGCTGCTGTGGGAGAAATCATATTGCAAGGTGCCAGGAAAGAAGCACAAATGATCATTGAAAAAGCCAAAATCGAAGCTTCTGCCATTATCAGAAATGCAAATGAAGAAAAAACTGCAATACTCAATGAGGCAACAACAAAGGCAAAAGCCGAGGTTGAAGAAATAAAAAGAAAAGCAAGGCAGGAAGGATATATTGAAGGGAAAATGAAAGCCGAGCACCAGTATAAGGACATGTTGATGGAAGCTGAGAAAATTCGGCAGAATGCCATAGACAAGTACAATGACGTGATAATGAACATGGAACCAAGTATTATCAGCCTGGTCCTTGAGATAGCCCAAAAAGTCCTGGATGATTATACCGAAAGCAACAGGGAATATTTACTTCCAATAATCAAACAGGCGGTCAGTAGGTTATCCAATAAGAACAACCTGGTCATCAGGATATCGGAAGAGGATTACCCGTATGTTGAGAGCAACCGTGAGAAACTTATGTCCATGATTGAGGGAACTGAAAAGTTATTTATCAAAAGCGACGCTGCCCTGAAAAGAGGTGCCTGCAAGGTTGAATCTCCTTTCGGGTGTGTAGATGCCGGTTTGGATACAAAGATGAAAGAAATTGAAAATGCATTCAACTATGAACTGGCTATCAGGTGGAACGATGTATAACATAGACTTAAATAAATACCGGGAAATAATCAGGCAGAACGATTTTTTGGAACTTTCCGGAAAGGTAACCAAAGTTGTGGGACTTACTATTGAGTCTTCCGGACCGGAAGTTAATATAGGCGAACTTTGTATACTGGAACATAACCACAACTCCTCTTCAGGCATTATCGAAGCGGAAGTGATGGGTTTTAATGATAATAAGGTTTTGCTGATGCCTCTTGGAGCCATGAATGGCATTGGCCCCGGTTGCAAGGTTATTGCCCAGGGCAGGTCCCTTATGGCACCTGTGGGGGACGAACTGACAGGCAGGATTGTGGACGGGCTTGGCAGGCCGATTGATGATAAGGGGCCTATCCACTGTACCACTTTCTATCCCGTTGACAATGTGCCACCTCAGCCCATGGCAAGAAAAAGGATCAGGGAACCTCTTTCCCTGGGTGTTAAGGCTATTGACGGACTGCTGACAGTGGGTAAAGGCCAGAGGGTCGGAATATTCGCGGGAAGCGGTGTAGGTAAAAGTACATTAATGGGTATGATTGCGCGTAATACAAGCGCTGATATAAATGTAATCGCCTTGATCGGGGAGCGTGGGCGTGAGGTTAAAGAGTTTATTGAAAAAGACCTGCAGGAAAGTGGACTGAAACGGTCGGTTGTTGTGGTGGCGACTTCTGACCAGCCTGCGCTGATAAGGCTTAAGGGAGCCATGCTGGCAACAGCTATCGCTGAATATTTCCGTGATATGGGCAAAGATGTGCTGCTCCTACTTGATTCTCTTACCAGGTTTGCAATGGCCCAGAGAGAAATTGGCCTATCCATAGGGGAACCGCCTGTAACCAGGGGATATCCCCCTTCGGTCTATGGAGTCATTCCCAGATTGCTGGAAAGGGCAGGGAATTCTGAATACGGCTCAATAACAGCCCTTTATACTGTTCTTGTTGATGGTGATGATTTCACCGAGCCTATAACAGATACGGCGAGGGGTATTTTGGACGGGCATATTGTCCTTTCGCGGTCACTGGCCAACAAGAACCATTACCCGGCCATTGATGTCCTTGCCAGCGTAAGCAGGGTTATGAACGATATTGTCGATAAGGAACACAGGCGCCTGGCTTCAGAAATAAAGAAGGTCATGGCCATATACAGCGAAGCGGAGGACCTGATAAAACTGGGAGCTTACAACAAGGGCAGCAATAAGCAAATAGACTATGCAATAGACTGCATAGATTCCATACATGATTTCCTTCTCCAGGAAATCGATGATAACTATACATTTGAAGAAGTATTGGATATGCTGAGGAAGGTGCTCAAATAGTTGAAAAAGTTTACTTTTAAATTTCAATCCCTGCTGAGTTTAAGAGAGCAACTGGAACGGCAAAAACAGGAAGTTTTTGCAAAAGCCCAGCGAAAACTCAGAACTGAAGAAGAAAAGCTTTACAGCCTGGAACGGACAAAAACTTTAGTTGCACAAAAATACACTTCGGATGCAAGTTCCGGTACCAAGGTGTATAAGCTGGCTGAGCTGGGTGTGTTTCTTTCACACATGCAAAAAGAAATAACATGGCAGAAAGAGACGGTAAAAAAAGAGAAAGAAAATGTCGATAAAGTAAGAGAAGAACTTTTACAGGCAATGAAAGACCGTAAAATACTGGAGAAACTGAAAGAAAAAAGATATGATGAGTACCTGATTGAAAGCAAGGCGGAAGAGCAGAAAGTCAATGACCAGATAGTAAGTTACAAGGTTTCGGTAGGTGAGATGCATGGCTAACGAAAACTCTGCGGCAAGAGAAACAAAAAAAGGAAAGGGTTCCCTATTTTATATCATTACAGTGTTTCTGGCTGTCCTGCTGTTTTTGATGCTTCTTTGCGGCCTTGCCTACCTGGCAGTGAAAAACAATATTTATGGGGTTGCGGAAAAATATCATTCACAGCTTTCAAGGATACCAGTATTCAGTGATTTATTGCCTGATGTGGAAGAAACCGATCCTGACGCGTTCTTAACGGAAGACGAGGTAAGGAAAAGGTACAAGGAATTAAGAAAAGAATACAACACCCTAAAAACAGAAAATGAAAGGTTAACGGAAGAATACAGGCTCCTGCAGGTGGCCAATGAACAAAATATAGTCAAAATAGCAACTCTTGAGGCAGAAAAGGATGCCTTTGAAAAACAGAAGCAAAAACTTAAGGAAGACAAGGAAGAATTTGCAAGACAGGTTGCAAACAAAGATAAAAGCGGTTTTAAGAGTTATTATGAATCCATAGACGCACAGGCAGCCGAAAGAATTTACAGGGAAATTGTGCAGCAGGAAAAATCTGATGATGATAAAAAGCAACTGGCCAAACTGTATGAAGAGATGAAACCGGCAGCAGTGGCAGCTATCTTTGAAGAGATGGGAGAAGAAAAAATCGTCATCATTACAGAGATTTTAAACGCCATGGAAAGAAGTGCGGCAGCAAGTGTTATGCAGGAATTTTCTCCTGAATTTGCTTCTTTGGTCACAGGTAAACTTGCCGAAATATATATGGGAAATTAGTAATTTATGAGTATTTTCAGAGAAAGGAGGTGAAAAGATGAGACTGGCAGTGTTTATGCCTTTTGCAAGTACTTTCGACGGCAACCAAAAGACACAGGGGTCTGGCCAGGGTATCGCCAGGGACATATCCGGCGGGCCGGTAAAGTTTTCAGATTTATATAAGAAATTTGCTGAAGGCGATAAGGAAATTTGCCCTGAAGCTGCAAAAAACAGGAAGACTGTTTTGCCAGAGACAGAGGTTGATGAGGTTATCCGGAACAAAAACGACAGTTTAACTCCTGGTGTGGACGAAAAGGATAAAACCCGCCAAGAAACACAGGAAACAAGCAGTTTTTACCCAGCTTCATATATGTTGCAGTCCTTGGTTTTAGCCAGTGGACAGGCAACACAAAATCCCGGCGGCATATCCAACAGTGAAAACGGAATAGTGACTGATTTAAATGCAACAAGTGGCATTTCAGAAGCTGAAGGCTTTTCAGGCATAATGGCCGGAAGTGCCGGAGGTATTTTGCAGGATGTGACCCTAGAACCTCAGCTTAATGCCAGCGAGACAGTTGGCATTGATATTCCGGCCGTTGAAGGGGATATTGATGAAAACAGGGCTTTTCCTGATCCCGAAATTCAGAGGATGGTCATACCTGATAATGAAAAGGATTCAGGTTTTGACAGGTTACACGAATCCCCGGTAGCTTTTGAAAATATGAAAACTCACCTGATGACTGAATATTCCGGTGAAAAGCAAAGCAAACCGTTGGCGGAACCCCAGGTTATTTCTGAGGGCAAAAAACAAGATAATTTTGGCACAAACAATCCGGAATCAATACGGAATAATTCCGCTAAATTTGAAGCAGTGGTGTCCATTGAGGAACAGGATGAAATAGCACCGGATATGGAGTTTACCGGTACCCTGGAGGCAACAGCACAGGAAGTCGGACTTAACCCCGCAGGGGAATTAAACAAAGATGTTCAAACTTCCCGGGAAGTTCCTGAAGAACAGGCCTCCATGAATCCTGATGCTGAAAACCTGTTAAAACAGGTTACTGAAAATGCAAGGCTTTACTTAAGCGAAGAAAAATCTGAAATGGTAATAACCCTGAAACCTGAACATCTTGGGAAACTGTCCCTGGAAATCTCTTCAGAAGGCGGGGTTGTAACAGCAAAATTTTACGCAGAAAATCAACATGTCAAGCAAGTAATTGAGTCAAACCTGCAGACTTTGCGGGACAGTTTCGAAAGCTTGAAAATTCCGGTTCAGGAACTGACTGTTTCAGTGGGAGGCAATAACCAGGATACACTAAACCAGCATTATCAGGGAAACAACTTTACGGGAAACCGTAATGGTTCAAGGTTTGTAAGGCCGGTTCTGAACGCTGTTGAAACAGCTGAATTAACCAATGCATATGTTTATATTTACGGAAATCAGGGAAGCATAGACGTTACAGCTTAAGGGGGTGAATGATGTGGCGGTGGAAGCAGCCAAGCTCAAAACTATTGATCAAATTATCCAGGAAACTTCAAATAAAACTACCAGAAATACAAGCTCTCAGTTAGGGAAAAATGAATTCCTTAACCTTCTTGTCACGCAGCTTAAGTACCAGGACCCTCTTGAACCAATGGAAGACAAGGAGTTCATTGCCCAAATGGCACAGTTCAGCGCCCTGGAGCAGATGCAGAATCTGAACGATGCATTTCAGTCCATGAAGGCATTTTCCCTTATCGGGAGTACTGTAACTGCCACTGTTGATGATGATGTTTACGGCTCCAAGGTTATACAGGGAGTCGTTACCCATGCCAAAATAAGCAGCAAAAAGGCTTTTGTCGTAGTGAACGGTACAGATGTTGAAATCGACAGAATCATTGAAGTAGGCCTGGGGCCCAAAGAGTCTGAAAAAGTAGGGGATATACCTGAAGAGAACAGTGAGGCGAGCAGTTAATGATAATAAATAACAGGTTTGTAACCAATGCCGGAAAAGTACAACAAGGCAGTGTCCAAAAAAGTGTCAGAAAAAACTCTGGTAACGTTTCAGATAAGTCGTTTTCTGACATTTTGACGGAAGAGATAAGCAGCAAAAGCAGGGTTAAGTTTTCCCAACACGCAAAAATGCGTCTGGAAAACAGGAATATATCCTTAACGGAAAACCAGATAAACAGATTGAACCTTGCTGTTGAAAAGGCCGAGAAAAAAGGCATTAGAGATTCCCTTATAGTGGTTGATGACATTGCCCTTGTTGTAAGTGTAAAAAACAGAACAGTTATAACTGCTGCAGACAGTAAAGACTTAAAAGACAATGTATTTACAAATATTGACGGAGCAGTGTTCTCCTAAGCAAAAACAATTTCTATATCAGCCGGACCCTTTCGGGAGGCTGAACATTCCTGAACGACTGACGGAATGTAAAGAATAAGGGAGGGTAAAATACTATGATGATATCAATGTTTGCCAGTGTGTCAGGCCTTAAGGCACACCAGAAAAAAATGGATGTAATCGGCAACAATATTGCCAATATTAACACCGTTGCTTTTAAACAAAGCCGTGTTACTTTTCAGGAAGTGTTTAGCCAGACAATAAGCGGAGCGGGGGCACCAAATGCTTCCAGTGGCAGGGGTGGTACCAACCCATTGCAGATAGGACTGGGCCTTGATATCGGTTCCGTTGACATGGTTACCACAAGAGGAAGCATGCAGAGAACTGACAGTCCTACGGATTTATCAATTGAAGGTGAAGGTTACTTCATTATCAAGGGTAGCAACAGTGATACATTGCAGTTTACACGGGCCGGAAATTTTGGTGTTGACAAGCTGGGTAATCTTGTGGCCCCCAACGGCATGATTGTCCAGGGATGGCTGGATTACGGCGGAACGTCAAACAGTGACGGAACCTATACATTTAAAGTGGACAAGCCAATAGAGTCCATCAACCTGTTTTATGATGAATACAATAAAAACAAAAAAATGATCCCGGCAAAAGCAACATCAAAAGTTGATATGACAGGAAACCTGGACGCAAGGTTAACTGTCAGTGATCCTGACAATGACGACGCCCAGTTTACTGTTCCCATGACAATATATGACTCTCTGGGAAATGAGTATAAGATAAACTTAAATTTCTGGAAAGTAAGTGTGGATCCCGGATCCGAAGCCATATGGGCATGGTCGGTGGAGGGCCTTAGTTCCAATATCGACCCGACAAACCTGCCAACCTTGTCATTTGACTTGTCTTCAAACACACCGGGAGCTCTCAAAGGCGGAAGCCCAACCAAAATAACTTTTACACCTGATGCTTCCATAGGTTCTGCAGCTTTTGACGTGGAATTTGATTTCAGCAAAATGACCATGTTCGCTGCTGACAATTCAGCAGCGCCATTAAGTGTAGATGGTTACCCCAGCGGCGACCTGGTGTCATTTACCATAGGGGCTGACGGCATGATAATCGGTGTTTACAGTAATGGCCAACAGCAACCTCTTGGACTTATAGCGCTGGCTACATTCCAGAATCCTGCCGGTTTGCAAAGAGTAGGCAATAACGCATATATACCTACCGTTAACTCCGGCAATTTTGAAAAGGCTGTCATGGCCGGCACCGGAGGCTCCGGAACATTGATTCCGGGCACCCTGGAGATGTCAAATGTGGACCTGGCCCAACAGTTTACGGAAATGATAGTTACTCAGCGTGGTTTCCAGGCCAACAGCAGAATTATGACCACAATTGACGAGATGCTGCAGGAGCTGGCTAATATGAAGAGGTAATGAAACTTAAGGGCAGGCTGACAGTATCAGCCTGCCCGGAAAACAGGTGATAATATGATTGAACTCAGCAGGTTAAATGGTAAATCTTTTGTCTTGAATTCCGACTTGATAGAAACTGTGGAATCGACACCTGACAGTGTAATTTCGACAATAAACGGGAAAAAGTATATAGTAAAGGAGAGTATTGAAGAAATTGTCGAAAAGGTGCTAGAATATAAAAGAAAAATTTACAAACCGGAATGCCAGAGAAATAGCGGGAGACCGGATATTTAGGAGATTTGCTGATGAAGTATGGGGATTAGGGGGATTTTTTTTGGAAAGCAAAGGAACTTTTGTAGTACTTCTTCTGATTATTGTTGTGTTGACAGTAGCAATCGCCATCATGGCAGGATTCATGCTCTTTAGTGGCGGACCGGTGGATAACAGGGAAAATACAGTAACAAGCAAATTTATGCCTTCTGATAAAGAAATAAGTCCTTTGGAATTATATAATGAGAAGCAGGTATACAACCTGAAAAGCGATAATGAAAACCCGAATCCGGTAATCCAGATTGACGTTACTCTCTGGTACTTCAACAAGGTCAAGGGAGTAAAGAATGTCAGGGAAAAGATAGAAAACTACAGAAGCAAGATAAAGGAAGCGATTGGGGTCTATTTCAACAATATAACACTCACTGAAATAAAAAATGGTTCAAAAGGCTGGGAAACCATCAAGGAGGAACTAAAAGATCAAATAAATGAAATCCTTAATGAAAACAGTTCAGTAAAGAGAGAAATAATATACGAGGTTGTATTTGATGAATGGTTTTATCAGTAGGGGGTCGAAGCATGGGAGACATATTGTCACAAAATGAAATTGATGAACTGTTAAAGGCCCTGAATACAGGAGAAATAGATGTTCAGGAATTTCAGAAGGCCAGCAGCGAGAAAAAAATAAGGAATCATGATTTCAGAAGACCCAGCAAGTTTTCCAAGGACCATATTAAAACATTGACATTGATTCATGAAAATTATGCCAGGTTGCTGACAAATTTTCTGACAGGGTACCTGCGGACCCTTGTTCAGATTGATGTTATGGCCGTCGAAGCCCTTCCGTACAGTGATTTCAGCAATTCTGTACCAACCCCGGCTATACTGGCTATTGTTGATTTTATGCCCCTTCAAGGCTCCATAATATTTGAAATAGCACCGAATATTGCTTTTGCCCTGATTGACAGGATACTAGGAGGAAGAGGGTATTCCATAAGCAAGGCAAGGGAATTTACAGAAATCGAACTTGCCATTATCGAAAGAGTTTTAAACCAGATACTGAACCTAATGAAGGAACCTTGGAACAGTTTTATAGAACTGAGGCCGAAGCTGGAACGGATAGAATCAAATGCCCAATTCGTACAGCTTGTATCGGAAAACGAAACCGTTGCCCTTGTCACCTTTAATACTAAGGTCGGGGAAGTGGAAGGGTTGCTAAATATTTGCATACCGTATGTGGTTGTAGAATCCATCGTGCCCAAACTCAGCACAAAATACTGGTTCTCATTTATCGGAAAAGAGCCCCATACCAATATGAGTAATGTTTTGGGGTCCAGGATAGAAAATACCGTTGTACCTATAAGGGCTATCCTGGGAAAATCTGAGATTACTGTAGGGGATTTTCTGGAACTGGAGGTTGGCGATGTTCTGCCCCTGAATACCAATGTTGATGGCGAAATTGAAATCCTGGTGGAGAATATCCCGAAATTTTATGGCAAGGCAGGAATCAAGAAAAAAAGGTCAGCAGTTAAAATAACAAGACTTATAGAAAAAGAGGTGGGACTGGATGAGTGATATGCTTTCTCAGGCTGAAATTGATGCTTTGTTAAGTGGTTCAAATATCCCTCCGGACGAAGATAATTTTACATTATTGCCCCATGAGGCTGACGCTATTGGTGAAATAGGCAATATAAGCATGGGTGCTGCCGCAACAGCGCTATATAGCCTGATAGGCCACAAGGTGACAATAACCACACCCCATGTTATTCCGGACGGTTGGGGACAACTGGCCGGGCAGAATGCCGGCAGGCAGATGGTGGCCGTTAAGATAGAATATACTGATGGCCTTCAGGGAGGTACACTGCTTCTCCTTAAAGAGGAAGACGTAAAACTTATTACCGATCTTATGATGGGCGGAGACGGAAGTAATACAGACGGACCGCTGAATGATTTGCACCTTAGTGCTATCAGCGAGGCTATGAACCAGATGATAGGAACTTCAGCAACCTCACTTTCAGAGTTGTTTTCCAAGAGAATATTTATTTCGCCGCCCAAAGCATTCATACTGGATTTTGACAATTTGACGGATAATGCCGACATGGCTGAATACACTTCAACAAATATCATTATTGTTTCTTTCAAAATGGTGATAGGCGATTTAGTGAACAGTGAAATTATGCAACTGATGCCGGTTGCCTTTGCAAAAGAACTCGTGAGGAATCTTATGGATATGGTGGACGGAGGGGATTCTGTACGAATGCAGGAAGAGAGGATTCCATCTCCAGGAGCAAGATTTTATCCTGAAGAAGCCGAAGTAAACAGGCAGTATGACAGTATGGAAGCCAGAAAGAGAGAACCTGTTAATGTTCAGCCAGTGAAATTTGAATCTTTTGACACGGATTATGAAATACCTGCAGAAAAGAAAAATATAAGTATACTTATGGATGTGGCCCTTGAAGTGACAGTTGAACTCGGCAGAACACACAAACTCATCAAGGAAATTTTAGAAATGAGTCCTGGTTCCATTATTGAACTGGACAAACTTGCTGAGGAGCCTGTTGACATCCTGATAAACGGGAAAAAAGTGGCCGTCGGCGAGGTCGTGGTTATTGACGAGAGTTTCGGTGTGCGCATTACTGATATCGTGCACCCGTCCAAAAGACTGTAAAACCGGTTACGGTTTAATCATAAGCAAAAAGACAGTTAAGGAGGATTTAAATGGCGAAAACAGTGCTTATTGTAGATGATGCTGCATTCATGAGAATGATGATTAAAGACATTTTGACAAAGAATGGCTATGATGTGGTAGGCGAGGCAGAAAACGGAGCAAAGGCCATTGAGAAATATAAGGAACTGTCTCCAGATTTAGTGATAATGGATATAACAATGCCTGAAGTAAGCGGTATTGAAGCTGTTAAGGAAATCCGCAAACTAGACTCGCAGTCAAAAATAATCATGTGTTCAGCCATGGGACAACAGGCAATGGTTATTGAATCCATACAGGCTGGAGCAAGGGATTTCATTGTAAAACCTTTCCAGGCAGACCGCATGCTTGAGGCAGTAAAAAAGGTTTTAAACCAGTAAAGTTAAAACCGGAGCTGCTAAAATGGGACCTGTATTTGAATTTATAGTTATTTTGATAATTTTTTGCCTGATATTACTGCTGGCATACTTAAGCACACGGTTTATCGCGTCCAGAGCTGCAAGCATATACCGTTGCAATTATCTGAAAGTGATTGAAACCCTGGGTGTAGGCGGAGATAAAAAATTGTTGCTGGTAAAAGCCGGAGAAAAGTTCCTTCTTTTATCAATGACATCCAGGAGCCTAAACTTCATCAGTGAAGTGGACATTCCAAATTACACTGAGGATAATAAAGAGGAAAAGGCACCCTACATAAAAAGCATTGAATTTAAGAAAATCCTGGAGAAACTTATAAAACGGGATGACAAGCTGGATGATATTACCCGCGAGGCTGTCGAAATAAAGAAAAGAGGAAGTGAATACATTTCTAATTTTGGGAGAAACCTGGCAAAAATTAAAAATGTTTATTCATTTTCCGGGAATGGCAAGACAACGGAAGGAGACAAGGATTATGACAAAAAAGACTAAACTTTTTAGAATCCTTGTTGTTATCTTTGCGTTGTCATTTAGTGTAATCGGATTTGCGGCAGTTGCAAGCGCTGAGCCCTTTATTCCCAGTGTTGATTTTATTGAACGGGCCGACAACCCCCAGGAGGTATCGGACAGTATCAATATTTTACTGATACTGACGTTGCTTACTCTGGCCCCTTCAATAATAATCATGATGACTGCATTTACCAGGATAGTAATCGTGCTTTCATTCATGAGAAATGCCCTCGGTACCCAGCAAATTCCGCCGAACCAGGTTTTAATAGGTCTTGCCCTGTTTTTAACTATATTCATCATGACGCCTGTAGTAAATGATATCAACAATAACGCGCTGCAGCCATATTATGCCGAACAGATAACACTGGACGAAGCATACAATACCGCTTCAGGCATAATAAAGGAATTCATGTTGAAACAAATGAGCAATGAAGACGGACTGGCGTTTTTTACAAGGTTGGCGGGTATAGACCCTGGAACTGTACGTCCTGAAGAGCTGCCGCTTTATATAGTAATTCCGTCATTTATTATCAATGAATTGACAATAGCCTTTAAAATTGGTTTTTTAATTTATATACCATTTTTAATCATAGACATGGTTGTGTCAAGCACCCTTATGTCTATGGGTATGATGATGCTGCCTCCTGTCATGATTTCCCTGCCATTCAAGGTGTTGCTCTTCATTATGGTGGGAGGATGGCAGCTTGTCACGGAGTCAGTGATAAAAAGCTTCAGATAGGAGGCTTGTTTAATGGACCAGGGTACAGTCATCAATATCGCCCAAAAAGCTCTTGTTACCGTTATGTATGTTTCAGCGCCTATGATAGGTTTAAGCCTCATAGTGGGACTTGCCATAAGTATTTTTCAGGCGGCGACGCAGATACAGGAACAGACCCTTTCCTTTGTTCCAAAAATTGTAGCTGTCATTGCTGCAATAGCTTTTGGCGGGTCCTGGATGCTGAATAAACTTATAGAATTCACCCAGGAACTGTTTGCCAATATAAATGTTTACATCAGGTGAATTTTATCCCTTGTATTGTACTGGGAGGAGATGCGGTGGAACTTGTTCCGGCAATTGTCCTTAACGGAATAGATGTTTTTTTATTGGTACTCGTAAGGCTTACGGGTCTATTTGTTGTTACGCCGGTTTTTGGTACAAGAAATGTTCCGGCATATTTTAAGATTGGCTTTGCATTTTTTATGACCATAATCCTGATTAACACCCTCGATATTCCCGGACCAGAATACAGCAATTTTCTGGAATTTGCAGTTATCATAGCAAAAGAGTTCCTGATCGGGCTTGCTTTGGGTTTTATAGCCTACCTGATATTTAATTGTATTTATATGGCAGGAGAGATAGTGGATATGCAGGTCGGTTTCGGCATGGTCAACATCGTAAACCCTTTAAGCAATATACAGGTCCCTTTGACCGCAAATTTTTATTATATTATTAGTTTGCTGATGTTGATCTCTGTGAAGGGACATTACATGATAATCAAAGCCTTATATGGCAGTTATGAATACATACCTATAGACGGTGCCCTAAAGAGTGAAGGTATAACAGAAAACGTCATCAGGTTATTCAGGAACTTTTTCATTACAGGATTTAAAATTGCTGCGCCCATTACAGCAGCCATATTGATAACGGATATAATGCTGGGTATTATGGCTAAAGCCGTACCGCAATTAAATATATTTGTTCTGGGCCTTCCGATTAAAATTGTAGTAGGAATGGCTCTGTTAACCGTTACATTGCCTGTGTTGGCAGGAGTGCTTGAGGGAATATTCAAAACCATAGAAGATGAAATGGTTAACTTTTTAAGAATATTAAGGTTATAACGTTATGAGGTCATGATGTTATGAATTTTAATATAAATATAAGGCTTTTTGCAGATAATAGTGGCGGTGAAAGAACTGAAAAAGCCACACCAAAGAGAAAAAGGGATGTAAGGAAAAAAGGACAGGTTCTCCAGAGCAGGGAGTTTTCATCTGCTGTGGTTTTGTTGTTTTTATTCCTGGTAATGAAGCTTACCGGCGGAAATATACACAATGTTCTAAATGACTTTACTTACCGTCTTTTTTCTGATTACATGAGCCTGGAAGATTTTTATACCTTAGCCTCCCTTAACAGGTTTTTTTCAGATATAATTGTGGTTGTAACAAAGATCATAGGCCCATTGTTATTGACATCCCTTGTTATCGGAATCAGCATATCATACGCCCAGGTAGGTTTTCTGCTGACAGGAGAAACCCTCAGTTTCAAGTTTGAACGCCTGAATCCTATTAACGGCTTCAAAAGGATGTTTTCAATAAAAAGCCTTGCTGAGCTACTGAAATCAATTTTGAAGATAGTTGTTTTAGGATATATAGGTTACAGTTTTATAAGAAATGAAATTATTAATATACAAAAACTTCCCCAGTTGAATATAAGCAATGTTGCCGGATATATATCAAATACAGTCATAAATACGGCTATAAGGCTATGTATAGGCCTGATAATATTAGGCATCATTGATTACATGTACCAGTGGTGGGAATACGACAAGAACCTGAGGATGACAAAGCAGGAAGTCAAAGAGGAGTATAAGCAAACAGAAGGAAATCCCGAAATAAAATCCAGGATAAGGCAAAAACAACGGCAGGTATCAATGCAAAGGATGATGCACAGTGTGCCTCAGGCCGATGTGGTAATTACCAATCCCACCCACATTGCCGTTGCAGTGAAATATGACCAGTCTGTTGCTGACGCTCCTGTGGTTGTGGCAAAAGGTACTGATTTCATAGCCAAAAGGATCAGGGAAATTGCTGAGGAAAATAACGTTACGGTAGTGGAAAACAAGCCATTGGCCAGAAGCTTATTTGAAACCGTCGATATAGGAGAGGCTATTCCGCCTGAATTGTACCAGGCTGTGGCGGAAGTTCTGGCTTATGTCTATAATCTCAAGGGTACAAAGGTTTAAACGGGGGTAAAGCATGAAATTTAAGGACACATCAGTTCCGGTATTGTTAATGGCTGTAATACTGACTTTCATACTTCCTATACCTGCAGTAGTATTGGATATCCTGCTGGCAGTAAATATTGCTTTGTCTGCCGTAATTTTGCTGAATACGATTTATCTGTCCGAACCTCTGCAGATATCAGTTTTCCCGTCATTGCTGGTAATAACCACAATTTACAGGCTTTCTCTGAATGTAAGCTCTACCAAACTGATTCTGGGAACAGGGGATGCGGGAAAAATCATCGAGAGTTTTGGCCTATTTGTTGCCCGGGATAATCCTGTTGTAGGTTTTATACTGTTCTTAATCATAATGATTGTTAATTTCCTTGTCATCACAAGAGGTGCTGAAAGGGTTGCCGAAGTTGCCGCAAGATTTACGCTGGATGCCATGCCAGGTAAACAAATGGCAATTGATGCGGATTTGAATGCCGGCATCATAAATGAAGACCAGGCAAAGGAAAGGCGGGCAAAGGTTCAAAAAGAAGCTGACTTTTATGGTGCTATGGATGGTGCCACCAAGTTTGTCAAGAATGATGCCATTGCAGGTATAATAATAACAGTAATCAACATGATTGGCGGCTTTATTATTGGAATTGCCATGAGAGGGGAAGACTTTTCCTATGCGCTGGAAAACTACACCATGCTGACCATCGGTGACGGGTTGGTTTCCCAGATTCCTGCATTGATGATATCCGTGGCCACCAGCTTTATTGTAACAAGGGCTGCGGCAAACGAAACAGGCATAAGCCAGGACCTGCTGACGCAATTGTTTACCAATGCAAAAGTGCTGTTTATTACGTCCGGTATATGTGTCGTTTTGTCATTTTTCCTGTCAACAATACCTTTCTTGACATTGGCAGCCATTCTGGGATATATAGGTTATGTATTGTCAAATAAGAACAAGAAAGTTGAGAAGCTGGAAGAAGAGGAAGTGGAGGAACAACAGATTGAGGAGATCAGAAAGCCGGAAAACGTAGTGGGACTTTTGCATGTGGACCCCATTGAACTGGAATTCGGTTACGGTATAATCCCTCTTGCTGACGTAAACCAGGGCGGAGACCTGCTGGACCGTGTGGTCATGATACGCCGCCAGTTGGCTCTGGAACTGGGAATACTTGTGCCGGTGATCAGGCTTAGGGACAATATCCAGCTTAACCCCAACGAATATGTCATTAAAATAAAAGGAGTGGAAATTGCCAGAAGCGAAATTATGATGGACCACTACCTTGCCATGAATCCGGGGAATGTGGAGGAGGAGTTGCAGGGTTTTGATACAAGGGAGCCTGCGTTTGGTCTGCCTGCTATGTGGATAGACGAAGGGCAAAGGGAACGAGCTGAAATATTGGGCTACACGGTGGTAGATCCTCCATCGGTAATAGCCACCCACCTGACAGAGGTCATAAGGAGGCATGCCCATGAATTCACAGGACGTCAGGAAGTCCAGACGATTATTGACAATATAAGGAAGAACTATCCTGCAGTTGTGGATGAGCTGATACCGAAGCAAATGTCCCTGGGCGAGGTACAGAAAGTACTGTCAAACCTGCTTAAGGAAGGTATATCAATCAGGGACATGGTCACAATTCTCGAAACGCTGGCTGATTATGCCCCAGTTACCAATGATACTGATATATTGACTGAATATGTAAGACAGTCCCTTGGCAGGGCCATTTCAAAGAAATACTTCACGGATGGGACAGAAGTACTTACTCTTGATCCTGAGCTGGAGCAGACAATAATGGATTCGGTTAAAAAGACTGAAACCACCACTTACATTGCAATGGACCCGCAGGTAACCAGTACTTTACTGGGCAACTTGTCCCAGGAAGTACAAAAGTTTATCAAAATGGGCAAACAGCCTGTGGTATTGGCTTCACCCATTGTAAGGCTCTACTTTAAAAAACTGACTGAACATGCTATGCCTGACCTGGTTGTAATCTCATACAATGAGCTTGATCCGAACCTGGATATCAGATCTATTGGTGTCGTAGGTTTGAAATGATATGGAACTGATATGTAAAAAGGTGAAGAGAAATGAAAATTAAGAGATATTTCGGTAAAGATACTCAGGAAGCAATGATGAAAGTCAAGATGGATCTGGGCAATGACGCCATTATCCTGAACACCAGGAAAGTTAAGAAAAAAGGGATTTTCAATATATTTAAAAAACCCATGGTCGAAGTGCTGGCCGCTGTAGACGAATATCCTAATTCAGGCAGTCATGGGAAAGACATGGTAGGGACTAAGAATTTAAGCGCTCCGGAAACTCAGGTAATTAGGGCAAACGGTTATACAAATGAAAAAATCCGTAACCTTGAAAACAAAATTGACAGCTTGGAACAGATGATAAAGGGTATATATGAAAGTATAACCACCGGGAACAATACTGCCGAAGAACTGCCAAAGAAAATGGAAAAAGATGAATCCCACATTTTTGAGGTTTTTTACAGGAACCTGGTTAAGAATGATGTTGATCCGGATTTTGCCACGCGGATAATAAACAATCTCAAGTCTGCGTATGAAAGTGGCGAAAGCGTAAGTGACCAGGTTGTCAAGCTGTATAACCTTTTGGCAAAACTTTTGGACAAGCCCGAGGTAATTCAGCTAAAACCGGATGGGAAACCTACCGTTGTCATGTTCATAGGACCAACAGGCGTTGGTAAGACAACTACACTGGCGAAAATAGCAGCCAACTATTCACTGAATTTCAAGAAGAAAGTGGGCCTGATTACCACCGATACATATCGTATCGCTGCGGTTGAGCAGCTAAAAACCTATGCCGAAATACTTGGATTGCCGCTTTCCATTGTATATTCGCCCAATGAGATTGTGGACGCCATAGCGCAATACAGTGACAAGGATATTGTGCTGATTGACACTGCAGGACGGTCCCATAACAATAAAGCACAGATGGAAGAAATAAGTGCGTGGATTGAGGCATCAAGAGCCGATGAAGTGTATTTGCTGGTGAGCATGACCACAAGCAACCGAAATTTGAGGGAACTGGTGAAGAATTACAGTTTTCTGAAAAACTACAAGATTTTACTTACAAAATTTGATGAATCTCCTGTTGTCGGCATGATAATAAATATCAGGCTGCTCACGGGAATGAAGCTATCATATATTACTACAGGCCAGAATGTGCCTGATGATATAGAGGTGGCAGATATAGACAAAATTTTAAGAACTCTGTTGGGGAGTCTCACACAATGAAGGATCAGGCTGAAAGATTAAGAGAGATCATGAAGGAGTTAAGACAGAAAAACAAATACAGGGAAACCGTCGGTAAATCTGCCAGAAGTTCTGCCAGGGTAATTGCTGTAACAAGCGGGAAGGGCGGAGTGGGAAAAACAAACGTAACCGCCAATCTTGCCATAGCCCTGAGCGAACTCGGTTTAAGAGTGGCAGTAATTGATGCTGATTTGGGTCTTGCCAATATAGAAGTTGTTTTTGGTATTGTGCCCAAATTCAACCTGTTGGATGTCATAAAAAAGAAACGAAATATATTGGAAGTTATGACAGCTGGTCCTGGAAATGTAAGGTTTATATCAGGAGGTTCAGGAGTTGAGGAACTTGCCGATATAAATGGTGAGGACCTCAATGGATTCATCGACCAACTGGGCATCCTGGACAAAATATTTGACATTATACTGATTGACACAGGCGGAGGAATATCTGACAATGTAATGCGGTTTGTACTGGCTGCCGATGAAGTGATTCTGATTACCACTCCGGAGCCTACATCCCTGACAGATGCTTACGCGTTAATTAAAATGGTGTCTTTCAAAGGTAAAAAACAGGACATAAAGATCCTGGTTAACAGGGCTGAAGATGAAAAAGAAGCAATATCAGCCATTGATAAGCTTATTTTGGTGACTGAGAAATTCTTGAATGTGAAACTTGATATTCTGGGTTATATTTTAAAGGATGAAACGGTGGTGAAAGCTGTCAAGCAACAAGTACCGTTTATAATTTATTCGCCCAGGTGTACAGCGGCAAAATATCTTCGTGCAGTTTCCGAAATCCTGGCCAATACCGGACGTAAAGATGTTAAACGGAGAATGACAGGTTTCAGGAATTTTTTAATCCGGTTTGTTGAACTAAGGAAAACCTGATTACAGGATAACGCTTGCAACAAACCAAATGGCAAATTCACACAGCAACAATGGCACAAAATTCAGGGACTGGGATGTATGACGCAAACTAGAGTAATAAAAAGACTTATTGTTATTGGTTCATCAACAGGCGGACCACGGGCTTTATACAGGATTATTCCTAATATTCCCGAAAATGTTCCCGCTGCTTTTCTGGTAGTACAGCATATGCCGCCGAAGTTTACTGCTTCTCTTGCAGAAAGGCTCAACGAAGTAAGCCGATTAAAAGTAAAGGAAGCAGAACACGGTGAAGCAGTAAGATGCGGGTATGTATATATAGCACCGGGTGGAAGGCATTTGAAAGTAAAAGGTGAAACTTTAGCGTCTCTCTGCCTGGAATTGTCGGACGATGAACCAGTTGCAGGACATAGACCGTCTGTTGACGTGCTTTTTGAATCAATAGGCAGGTCAAACATAAGCGGTGTAATTGCCGTTATTCTTACAGGTATGGGATCAGACGGCAGCAATTATCTGGTGGATATCAAAAAGAAGGAGGAGAACAGGGTTATTATTCAGGATGAAGATTCCTGCGTTGTTTTTGGTATGCCAGGGGCAGCTTTGAAAACCGGAATGGTTGATAAAGTAGTCCCTTTGGACAAAATGGCGGAAGAAATTATGAACATGTTGGGGGTGCAATATGATGGACGTGAGCCAGTATCTTGACGTTTTTATTGAAGAGTCGAAAGAACATTTGGAGACGCTGAATGAATCTCTTTTAAACATTGAAAAAGATCCTGAAAACCTTGGGGAGATCAATGCCATTTTTCGTGCTGCACACACTTTGAAGGGCATGTCAGCCACAATGGGCTTTAACAGGATGTCCCAGCTTACTCATGCTATGGAAGATGTCCTGGACGGAATAAGAAATAATAAACTCCGCGCCGGTGAGGCCATCATAGACCTGCTATTCAAATGCCTTGATGCACTGGAAAAAAGTATAATTGCAATAGCTGACACGGCCCAGGAAGGCGAGGATGATTTCAGCGAACTCATTGAAAAACTTGAAAAGTTTGCTTCCCAAAATGCTTTTCAGATAGAAAGTTTGCCGAAACCGGACAATAAGGAAAAAATTGCTGAAGATGGCAGGCAAGAAAATGAAATACCGGAACCTGCCACTGTTTCTGATATGGACCAGTATGAACGCTCAGTAATAAAAACGGCGCTGGATATGAACATGAACATTTACAAAATCCATATAGTTTTGGATGCCGGTTGCCTGCTGAAGGCTGCAAGGGCTTACATAATTTTCAAAACCCTTGAGGAACACGGGGAAATTATAAAATCTGAACCCTCTGCAGAAGACATTGAAAATGAAAAGTTCGACAACAGCTTTTCCATTACATTGATATCCAATGAAGACAAGGATTTCATTGCCAGACTTCTGGATAACATTCCGGAAATACATAAGATTACAATAACCGAAATCAAAGATGGCAATTTGTTGGAAAACGGCACCGCCACAAAAATTAATGATTTCATCGACAACATTTCCAGGGGCAGAACGGAATCGGTTCAAAACGCCAACGGCCATCTTAAACTTACAAAAACCGTGCGGGTTGACATAGAAAAACTTGATCTTCTGCTAAACCTTGTCAGCGAGCTTATAATACAGAAAACCCGGTTGGACGAAATATTAAATTCGGACAGAGCTCAATCGTATTCTGAAACCCTTGAGTACCTGGAGAGAATAACAACAAACCTGCATGACGCGGTTATGAAAGTCCGCATGGTTCCAGTTGAAAGCGTATTTAACAGATTTCCAAGGCTTATACGCGATTTGTCCAGGGAATTGAACAAAGAAATCAACCTTGTAATGTCAGGTCAGGATACTGAATTAGACAGGACTGTAATTGATGAAATCGGTGAACCTCTGATTCACCTGCTCAGAAATTCAGCTGACCATGGTATAGAACCTGTTGAGGAAAGAATAAAATCAGGTAAGGACCGGGCCGGGCACATTTACCTGACAGCCCGGCATGACGGCAATAATGTTGTTATTGAAGTAAGAGACGACGGCAGAGGTATCGACCTTGAAAAGGTAAGAAAAACTGCTGTGGAAAGAGGTATCATAACTGAAGAGGAATCTGTAAACTATGGGAAAAATGAGCTCATTGAGCTGTTATTCTTGCCAAGCTTCAGTACGGCCGAAAAAATAACTGACGTATCAGGCAGAGGAGTAGGCCTTGATGCCGTAAAGGCAAAAATAGAATCCCTTGGCGGTAGCATCGAAGTTGATACAGAGCCTGGAGCCGGCAGCAGGTTTACGATAAGGCTGCCGTTGACACTGGCAATAATAAGGGCACTTCTTGTCAGAATAGGCAATGAAAAATACGCAATCCCCTTAAGCAGTGTGAACAGGATAGTTAAAATCGAGCATTCCCAGGTAAAGGACACATATAATCAAAAGGTATTTATCCTTCAGGATAAAATCATACCTGTTATCTGGCTTAATGAAATACTGGAACTGGATATTCCGGAAAACCAGACTGACGTATTGACAGTAGTTGTTATTCAAAGAGGAGAAAGACTTACCGGACTGGTTGTAGACTCATATATAGGCCAGCAGGAGGTAGTAATCAAATCGCTGGGCAAATACCTGTCTGGCATAAAGGAAATAGCTGGAGCAACCATTCTTGGAGACGGCAATGTGGCGCTGATTCTGGATCCGAACAGATTGGCATAGAAGAAAGGAGGAATCTGTTTTGGCTGCAAGGGAGAACCAAAAATATCTCGAAATTGAACTGGGCAAGGAAAGCTATGGGATTGACATCGGCCGGATAACAAGCATAAATGAGGCAAACCTGGAGATAACAAGGGTACCAAAAGCCCCCAGGTATATCAAGGGAGTCATAAATTTAAGGGGAGAAATAATACCTGTAATGGACCTATCAATGAGGCTTAAAATGCCTGAAATGGTGCTTACCGGCAATTCGAGGATTATAATTGTCAAAGCGGATGATATAAAAATGGGTTTACTTGTGGACGGGGTTAACGAAATAGTGACCATTGATGACAGCCTTCTGAAGACAGACACATCTGAAGGAGCAGGAGATGACTTCATTTTAGGTGTGGGAAAGGTATCGGACGGTGTCATTACAGTACTAAACGTTGAAAAAATCCTTGAACAGGACTATTAACCTTTGGCGGAGTGAAAGATAATGCTTAATTTTGAAAACCTTACATCATTTCAGATTGACGTATTGCGGGAAATCGGTAATATTGGTTCAGGCAATGCCGCCACTTCGTTTTCAAAAATGCTGGGGAAAAGGATAGAAATGAATATCCCTGAAGTAAAGATATTTGACTTCAAGGATTTAAGCGAGATTTTGGGAGAAGCTGAAACAGTAGTTGTAGGCTTGCTTTTGAGTATAACCGGTGATGTGCAGGGATTTATCCTGTTTATACTGGAATACGAACAGGCCAAATTGCTGGTGGAAATGCTGCTGAGTGAATTGTCACCGTTCACTGGAGAGTTTGGCGAGTTGGAAATATCTGTCCTTAAGGAAGTGGGGAATATATTGTCCGCTTCTTACATATCTGCTCTTTCCACGTTGACTAACTTAAGGATTGTGCAAGGAGTACCTGAAATTGCCATTGATATGGCCGGAGCTATATTAAGCGTGCCCGCCATTGAACTTGGCAAGGTTAGCGACACGGTACTTTTCATCGAAACACAGTTTATGCAAGATGAGAATACGATAACCGGGAATTTTTTCCTGGTGCCGGATCTGGAAACATATGACAACTTATTACACGCATTGGGAGTACTGGATTGATGGTTAAAGTTAAAGTTGGCATGGCAGACTTGTGCGCATTGGCACATCCGGGCATTCTTACCACATTGGGACTCGGTTCATGCGTGGGAGTCGCTCTTTATGATGTAAAAACAAAGATCATTGGATTATCTCATTTTATGCTGCCTTCCAGCAGCCAGTCCAAGAGTAACTCAAATATAGCTAAATTTGCAGACACAGCAATTGTTAAGCTTCTGGACGACATGATTAAGCTTGGTGCTTCAAGGGAAACCATTCAGGCAAAACTGGCCGGTGGAGCTCAAATGTTTTCTTTTACAAACGGCAGTGATATAATGAGAATTGGTGAAAGAAATGTTATCTCTGCCAGGCAGGTTTTGAAAGAATTGGGTATAGACATTGTTGCTGAAGATGTAGGCGGCAATTACGGAAGAACCATTGAGCTTTACTCTCTTACAGGAAAACTTTTGGTAAAAACAATAGGACACGGTGTTAAGGAGATATAACTAAATTGGATAACAGGTATTTAAAGCATTACATATCAAAGATACCCGGCCTGCTCAGTATGTCTGTAACCTTTATAATAGGTGTCATCGGGTATTTTCGTGAAATTGAAATGATGAAATTATACATGCGAATGTTATTGTCACTATTGATATTTTTCCTTATTGGTATGATAATTAAGAAAATAATGCTTTCAATGGTAGATAAACAGTATGAAATGAAAATTTCAGAAATAAAGGCAAACCATAATCAGGAAAGTCAAAGTACAGAGAAATAATTTTACATAAGACAGAGAGTTTTGGAGGTTCTTGATGTCATCTGCTAATGAAAATGACAGAAGAAAACGTTTATGGGAGAAATATGCGCAGAGTAAGGACCAGAATATAAGAGACGAGATTATAACAGAATATTCTTACCTTATTAAGTATGTGGCGGGAAGGTTAAGCATATATTTCGGTTCAAATGTTGAATATGAAGACCTGGTAAGTTATGGCGTTTTTGGGCTTCTTGACGCTATTGACAAGTTTGACCCCAAAAAAGGGGTGAAATTTGAAACATACGCTTCCTTAAGAATCCGGGGCGCTATACTGGACAGTATAAGAAGCATGGACTGGGCCCCTAGATCCTTAAGGCAAAAGCAGAAGGAACTTGAGCAGGCTTATCTGGAGATAGAGAGTGAAAAGGGAAAAATTGCGACAGATGAAGAAGTGGCCAAAAAACTTGGCATTTCTCTTAAGGAATATTATAAGCTTCTTAATGAAGTCAATACAACAAATATGGTATCCCTTGAAGAATTTCTGGAACAAAACTACGAAATAAATACTTCTGCAAACAACCAACAACTGGAAAACCAGCCTGACATGAGGGTGGAGTTTAACGAACTTAGAGAATTGCTCGCAGAAAGCATAGACAAGCTGCCTGAGAAAGAGAGAACCGTAATCACATTATATTACTACGAAGACCTGACACTGAAAGAAATAAGCAAAATAATGAATGTTTCTGAGTCCAGGATATCACAGTTACATACAAAAGCATTACTGAGGCTTCGGGGCAGATTGTCCGTTTATAATTCAGCCAACAGTTAATGCGGTTCTGGTTTGGTAGAACTGGGGAGTGGTCTGTCAATGTCAAAAAATGACAGCAGGGATGTACATGCCGGAAATGATAATGGCATCGAATTTAATATAGATAAAGACGCTACAGCAAAAATAACAGTTGACCCGGACGGAATGAGGGCTCATATTATCCTGGAACCGCCTTCAGGCAATGGTAAAAATTTGACACTGCAACAAATCATGGATTTGATTAGAGAGAATGGTGTCGTTACTGGAATTGATGAAGAAAAAATAAAATCCCTGGCGGAAAATCCTTCATATTTAGAGAAAATATGCATAGCTGAAGGAAAACACCCTGTAGACGGCAAAGACGCTAAACTTAACCTGTTCTTTGAAATCAGAAAAGAACCCCGTTTCAGTGTAAACGAGGACGGTTCAATAAATTTCCGTGAATTGAACATTATAAGCAATATACGGAAAGGAGAGCTACTTTGCACCATAACACCTCCTGAAGATGGAGTTGACGGCTATACTGTTACCGGAAGGAATCTTCGTGCCGCAAAAGGCAAAGCCATAAGGCCACCTGTAGGAAAAAACGTTATACTTTCTGATGACGGGCTTAACATTTTTGCTGCCATTGACGGCAAGGTAGAATATGAAGACGGCAAAATAAGCGTATTCGCCACTTACGAAGTTCCTGCCAATGTAGACAATTCCACCGGCAACATCAAGTTTATAGGTAATGTCCTCATAAGGGGCAATGTATTGGCCGGCTTTGAAGTTGAGGCGGGAGGAACAGTAGAGGTTTGGGGAACGGTAGAGAGCGCAAAAATAAAAGCCGGAGGAGACATTATACTGCACCGTGGCATTCAGGGAATGGGCAAAGGCATCCTGGAAAGTGGCGGCAATATCGTTGCCAAATATATAGAACACAGTATTGTAACAGCCAAAGGTTCCGTCACAGCGGAAGCAATAATGCACAGTAAACTCACTTGTAAAGGAAAGTTGGAATTAGGAGGAAAAAAAGGCTTACTGGTCGGCGGCACATATAAAGTTGGTACGGAAATAACAGCCAAGGTTATCGGTTCTTATTTATCCACCTTTACAGATATAGAGGTAGGCGCCGATCCCGAGGAGAGAAACCGTTACAAGGAAGTATGCAATGAACTCAAAGTTGTAGAAAACGAGTTTAAAAAAACAGAACAGGCAATAAGAATTTTGCGAAGCCTTGAAAGCGCAGGGACATTTACTCCGGAGAAACAGTCTTTGCTGGTAAGAAGCATTAGGACGAGGCTGTATCTTCAGAGCAAGAGCATAGAACTTAAGAAAGAGAAACTGGATTTGGAAACACGGCTCCAAAATACAACTGAAGGTAAAGTTCGCTGTTATAATTTCCTTTATCCGGGTACTAAATTAACTATAGGGAACAGTACACTTTATGTTAAAGATACAATACAGTACTGTGTAGCCTTCAATGACGGCAACAGTATCAAAATAGTACCCATGGCATAACTTTAAATTAGTAAAACTGGACTATTGTAGAGATACCGATAAAATGGTAGTCTACTTATGAAGGAAGTGATGGCTATGCCAATAAAGCCTATAGATTTTCAGGCATTATTACCTAAAGCTTCCGAGGTAACGCAGAAAAACAGCAACCTCCAGTTCAAAAACAATACTTATATAACAGAACAGTTTAACAAAACCAACATGCAGTCAAGGCTTGAAACCAAGACTGTAAATGAAAAAGAGAAGGCCCAAGAAGTGGCCATTCAGGTAAATGGTCCAGAAAAAAGGGACTATGGCAAACAAAAGAGAAAAAAGAAAGATAAAAAGCCTGCCTTGAAAGATAATAAAGACAAGGAAGGCACTTCCAGAATTGATATAAGGCTTTAGTGTATTTTAAGATTTTGCGAGGGTATTATGAAGACTTATATGTTTTTTCTTGAATTTATTGTTGTTACGGCAATGATAATCATGATAATCATTGCAGGAAGAGATCGGAAAAGGCTAAATGAACTCATTGCCAACCTTTCAGACAATAAAGATAATTTGGCCCAGCTTTTGAAAGATGCTGACCTGATGTTGTCAGAGTTAAATAAGTTTTCGGATTACATAGTCACACAAATAGACCTGAAAAACGTTGAACTTTGGAACAGCATTAAAAAGTATGATAACAAACTGGCAGAACTGAAGAATGAATCAGAAAGCATACTGTTGAAACTTGATGAATCTGTTGAAGCCTTAAGGGAAAAAGTCTACTCCCCGCAGATTAATGCTCCTCAGAAATCTGTGCTGATGACTATAGAGAATAGGAAATGGAATCATGACATATCACGTGCACCCATTTCAAGGAAAACTCAAGACAAAGCGACCCATTACAATGAAAAGTATGCCAAGGTTGTAGAGTTGGCAGACTCCGGTATCTCAAACACTGAGATCGCCAGGAGGCTAAACATGTGTATGAGTGAAATCCAGTTAGTCCTTAATATAAGCAATTTAAGCGGGGTTCCGTCAATATCATATAAATGAATTTTTCTCTAACTGTAACAACTGTATTGACAGGGCAATATCAATTGTTGTATAATGCATCTTGCATCTTAAAGAATTTGCCGAAGTGGTGGAATTGGCAGACGCACTGGACTCAAAATCCAGCGGTAGCAATACCATGCGAGTTCGAGTCTCGCCTTCGGCACCAGAGCCTTCGGGAGCTTTCCCGAAGGCTTTTTTCATCTGTACATATCTGCCAGTATATGGTATATTTTAGATGAATAAAAATATAAAGGGGTGAGCGGCATGAAACGTCGGGGTAAAACATTAAAGGTGGTATACTTGTAACTTAATAGATACAGGCATTATTGTGCCTGTAATTGAAAATACAATGGCTGCTCGCTCGTAAAGACGGCGGGTATACTTTGTCGTCTTTTTTTATGCGCAAATTTCGAAAAGAAAGAGGTATGTTTATGAATAAATTGGCACAAAAAGATTATTATAAAGTAGCAGGCTTGATAAAATCCGGCAATGAATTGTCTGTACATTCCGTGATCAGCGGAATATTGCCGGGCAGCATCTATGTAAACGATGTAAACACACCATCGGCTGCACTGATCTTAACCAGTGAATGTAATTATTTAGCCGGAACCACGTCAGACACCAAGTTCAATTTGGCTGTAAGAGATACAGAAGAAATTGATTTCTGGGACACGCTGACTCCTGATACAGCCGGATGGGAAGAAATGATTCCTGAAGTCCACAAAAACAGGTTTATACGGAAATATACCAGGCGCCATTATTTCCTGAATAACGATGATTTCATATGTTACCAGGTTATATTGCCTGATGGTTATTTCCTGGAAAAAGCAATACCTGACGACTTAAGAGAAAAGTCCTATATAAATTCATCCAGGTTGCTTGAAGACATTGCCAAATGGGGTTCTGATCAAAAATATTTGAAATACGGCGGTATTCACTATATCAGGCATGAAAATGTTATTGTAAGTTGGTCCATGGTGGATTGCTACCATGACGGAAGAGTGGAAATCGGTGTACATACTGATGAGAGATACAGAAGAATGGGTTTTGGCAAGGCAACAGTCAGCGCTAACATTAATGACTGCTTCATCCGTGGTATTAATTTAATCGGCTGGAACTGCGTAAGTATAAACAAAGGTTCCATTGCCATAGCTGAAAAGCTGGGGTTTAAGCTTCAAACAGAGTATGTATCTTTCTCTTCCTATCCTCCTGTGGAAAATCCAACGGATTTGTCTGAGGCGGAATGGAATGAATGGGGAGAATATTATGAAAAGGTTTCAGTTTATAAGCCTCAATTGCTAATGGAACAATTATATGCCTATGTAAGAGCCAATAATATCCATAAAACAAAGGAAACCGTTCAAGCCATAATTAATGCAGGGAAAAGCGCCCAATACCGGTATATGTTGGCCGAAGAGGACAACTTCAGGCGGTTGCTGGGCAATATTAGGTATCTGCAGTCGATGGGAATGTGCTCAAACTTTGCAGATGAAGAATGGACTGACTTTATTGAAAAAACAATCGCATACCTGCAATGCGGATATTGATAACTACAGATGTCATAACAGTGGTTAATGCAGTATTTGCTTTTACAAAGGCTTGAAGGTTCGCGTTTCATGATGTAAACTGTTTACTATTGAATGAACAAAAGAATCATAAATCTTAGCCGGAAAATTCCCATATGGGAGACTGCCAGGAGTGATAAAATGAAGTACATAAAAAATTTCCTCAAAGGTATGGCCGTGGGCATCGGAACATTGGTTCCCGGAGTAAGCGGTGGCACTATTGCCATAATACTTGGTATTTATGATGAAATGATCCATGCAGTAAGTTCATTTTTCGAAAACTGGAAAAAGCATGCAATATTCCTGCTTACGGTTGGGGCGGGCGGCCTTTTTGGAATGCTTCTTTTCAGCAGGCTTTTGGAAAGCGCTATCAACAATTATCCATATGTGATGCGTTATTTGTTCATGGGCGCTATTATAGGCGGTCTGCCTGTTTTGTACAGGAAATCCTTACCAACGCGTAAAAGGACAATAACTGATTATTTTTTTCTTATCCTGGGATTTGTCATTGTATTGTTTCTGTCCAAAGAAGCCGGAGTGGCGGACGGCATGGCCTCAGACCAAGGCTGGTTGAGTCTTGTTTATTTATTTATTGCCGGTATTGTTATTGCCATTGCATTAGTTCTGCCCGGTATAAGCGGTTCCTTTGTGCTCCTCATAATGGGACTTCATACGCTGACCCTTAACGCCATCAATACTGTAAATATTGCTTTTCTCATCCCTCTGGCCCTCGGAACGGCTGCAGGCATATTAGGCACCACTAAAATTATCGAAAATTTCCTCAACAAATACCCTGACAAGACTTACCTGTTTATTATAGGACTTGTCATTGGCTCGATAGTCTCTGTATTCCCGGGTATACCCGCAGGTGCCCAGTTTCTGCCTTCATTACTGGCAATGGCAGCAGGAATCGCTATTCTTCTGTTTTTAGGGAAAAGAGGCATTGTAGAGTAAATATTTAATTAACTGTTTAAATAATACCAGTATTGGATATATAATAACTATAAGTACAAAAATCATAAATATCTAATAAAAGGTTGGAGGTTTGCGCGCATGAAAAGTTTAAAGGGTACAAAAACTCTTGTTAACTTGATGAGAGCTTTTGCAGGTGAGTCTCAGGCAAGAAACAGATATACTTACTATGCTTCTGTGGCCAATAAGGAAGGTTACAAGCAAATCCAGAACATTTTCCTTGAAACAGCTGATAATGAAAAAGAGCACGCAAAGGTATTCTTTAAGCACCTAAATGAAGGATTGGCCGATGAAGTACCGACTGCTGTTCAAATGGACGCAGCTTATCCGGTATTGCTGTCCAACACCCTCGAAAACTTAAAGGCAGCTGCTGCCGGAGAACATGAAGAATGGGCAGATTTATATTCTGCATGGGCAAAAGTGGCAGACGAAGAAGGTTTTCCTGAAGTCGCAAATTCATTCAGGTTCATTGCATCAGTAGAGAAACACCATGAAGCCAGGTACAACAAACTTATTAAGAATATGGAAGAAGGCAAGGTATTTAAGAAAGACCAACCCGTAAAATGGATTTGCACTAACTGCGGATACATACATGAAGGACCGGGGGCACCTGAAAAATGCCCATCCTGTCAGCATCCTCAGGCTTATTTCCAGGTATTTGTTGAAAACTATTAATTTATAAAAATAATTTAAAATACTATTTACAGAAACATATTTTCCATTTATAATATTACTAAATATTTTCCGGATAAAGACAATGAGGGAGAGAGTAAGTGCTTTCTGAAAGTCAAAGCGAGCCGGGAGATGGTGCGAGCCCGGTACAAGTAGGAATGCATTGAAGATCACTCCTGAGTCTCAGACTGAAATTACAGTAGGTTCTGACGGGTTCCCGCCGTTAAGAGGGACGCATATGTTGGTATGTCGTATCAGGTGGTATAACGAAATTAAACTTTCGTCCTGTTATGGGATGAAAGTTTTTTTTATATATAAATACATAATTGCGCAATATCAACGACACCGTAAATATTCCTGGAGGAGGATCTGATATGAGAGTCGAAATAATGGACACAACTTTACGGGACGGAGAGCAAACCCCGGGTGTATCTTTTTCCCATATTGAAAAACTTACAATAGCCAAGATGCTGATTGAAGAAGTAAAAGTTGACAGGATAGAGGTAGCATCAGCAAGGGTTTCCAGGGGAGAAATAGAAGCCGTCAAAATGATAACCGACTGGTGCCGGTCCAGGAATTACCTTGACAAGGTTGAGGTACTTGCCTTTATAGACAAAAACAAATCTGTGGACTGGATGGTTGAGGCCGGCGTAAAGGTCATGAACCTCCTGTGCAAGGGTTCCCTTAAGCACCTTAAACATCAATTGAGAAAGACACCCGAGGAACATCTGAATGACATTAATGAGGTAATTGAGTATGCCAGAGAAAAAGATATAAAGGTGAACATATATCTTGAGGACTGGTCAAACGGTATAATCAACTGTCCCGACTATGTGTTCTACCTGGTGGAAAACCTTAAAAGCAAGGTAGACCGGGTTATGCTGGCGGATACACTGGGAATTTTTAACCCAGACAATGCCTACCTGTACTGCAAAGTGATGCTGGAAAGGTTTCCCGGCGTAAATTTTGATTTTCATGCTCACAATGATTATGATCTTGCTGTGGCAAACACCTATATGGCAGTGAAGGCAGGAATAAGCTGCGTTCACACTACTGTAAACGGTTTGGGCGAACGGGCTGGCAACGCCCCCCTGGCCAGTGTTATAGGCTGCCTCAAGGACCAGATAGACGATATCCTCATAAACGTGGATGAGTCCAAACTTAACAGAATAAGCAGGATAGTTGAAGCTTTCTCAGGTATAAGAATACCACCCAACAAGCCTATAACCGGTGAAAATGTCTTTACCCAGACCTGCGGTGTGCATGCAGATGGTGACAATAAGGCAATGCTTTATCAGAACAAGCTCATACCAGAAAGATTCGGAAGATACCGCAAATACGCCCTGGGAAAGACTTCAGGGAAAGCCAGCATAATGAAAAACCTGGAAGAGCTGGGTATTGAACTGGATGAAGACCTGATTCAGAAGCTTACGGAAAGAGTCGTGGAACTGGGCGACAAAAAGGAATATATAACCACAGAAGACCTGCCTTATATTATCTCTGATATAATGGGCAACAAAATACATGATGACAATATCAGGATAAATAACTATTACCTGTGCCATGCAAAGGACCTCAGTCCCGTTGCAACCATTTCCCTTGAAATCCATGGGGAGGTATATGAAGATACAGCCACAGGAGACGGACAATATGACGCATTCATGAAAGCTCTCGGCAAAATTTATGGCAAAATTAATAAGAAACTGCCGGAACTGGTGGATTATATAGTCACCATTCCGCCAGGTGGCAAAACTGACGCCCTGGTGGAAACCGTAATTACATGGCGAAACAGCAAGGAATTCAAGACAAGAGGCCTGGACTCTGACCAGACTGCATCTGCCATCAAGGCAACAATCAGGATGCTAAATATCATAGACAAGGAACAATTGGATTAATGAAAAAAATGCTATATATCCCCGATACCGGCCCCGTCAGAAGGTATCGGGGATTTTTACCGGGCGTCCAGTATCACTTCTGAAAGAGGCACAACTTTTATCTGGTTGTCGCTGAACTTCTGTATAAGTTCGTCAATTTCTTTTACAAGTTCATGTTGGCCATTCTCAGCAGTGGTAACATAAACTGCGGCAGGGACGCCGCTTCTTTTTATTTCCTTTATTATTTTTTTGATAGATTTACCATTTTTCCTGTTGTTCATTTCAAGCACGGCAGCATTGATAACAGGAATGCCTCTATTATCTATTTCACCAACAGGATATGTTCCCGCAAATATTATTGGTTTAAAGCAGATTTCAGCAATTTCAACGATTTTTTTCATTTCATCATCTTCAAATGATAATTCTCCATTGACGTCATTTATTGATATGGCCACTGAATAAGGCATACTTAAAACAGCATCGACAATATATTGCTGTATGTGTTCCATACTTTTGTGGACTGATATATTTTTTGGAAAAACATAGGGAAAACCTTTTATTATCGATTCACGGTTGTTCATAAATGCTAGCTCGCAGTATTCCCGCGAATTTCTTGCGAACGGTGTAATGGCAAAATTAAGTCCCGGCTCCCTTGATTGTAATACTTCAAATATTTCCCTTTCGATTTTATCCGAGTCAACTATAATAGCAGCTTTATAAACAACATTTTCCTTTTCGCCACTGTAATGGTAATTGTCAGTAAAAAGACTGAAAAACAGGATATTAGCCGTTATTATTACTGACAGGAAAATTGCCATGATAAAGTTGTACCGCCTGTTAAGTGGTATATAGAGAAGTTTCCTCATGGAATCCCTCCGGAAAATTTAAGTCAAGGATGTAAAAGTTAACAACTTTCGGTTATTATATAATATGTTGTTTCTTTTGAATAATAACGCTTTGCGGGACTGATAAATCTGTTATAATAAAATAAAAAGTGGAATTATACTTTTATGAAATTTATCTGTTAAGGGAATGGCAGGTCAAGAATGAATAAAAACAGGAATATTATTCTTTTCAGCGTTTTTGTGGTGCTGGGAATTTTGCTTTCGCTTCAGTTCAGGACGACACTGCTTAACAAGTTAAAAAATGCGGAAACATCAGTAAATTCAGAGGTCCTTATAAACCAGATAGAAGAGCTGCAGCGAAAGATTCAGCAGCTTAATGAGGAAATTGAACTGGAGACGCAGCGCAAAAACGATATTGAGAAGGCTATTATCGAGCAACAGGTGAATATAACATTGCGGGAACAATTTGAGGTTATCCGCAATGAAAGGGATAGAGTGCGTTTTCTTGCCGGGCTTACAGATGTCAAAGGTCCCGGGATAATTATTAGCCTTGACGATGCCGAGGCCAGGATAAATGAAGACCCCAGGAAACTCATCATTCACGATTTTGACATAAAGGTTATACTTAATGAACTGAAAATTGCAGGGGCACAAGCCATTTCAATAAACGGGGAGAGGTTGCTGGCAACAAGCGAGCAGATATGCGCCGGTCCTACCATCAGGATTAACAAACGCAGGTATGCGACGCCATATGTCATAAATGTTATAGGTGACCCTGAAAGCCTTATGAAGGCAATGAACAACAGTGAACGAATCAGGGCCATGGAAAGGGACAAGATCAGGGTCAGTATAAAATCTTCCCAGGAAATCGTGGTACCGGGTTTTAAAACCGGAGAAAAAAGACTCGAAGCCCTTATATCCAATCTGGAGGCGGTGGAATAATGTTAAGGATTGCAAAAATCATATCCGTTACACTGGTATGTTTTATTTTCGGCGTTATGCTGGCATGGCAATATAAAAGTATAAATAATAACAGTGAAAGAACGGCTCTTGAAAACCAGAGGATGGAACGGCTTACGGAACAACTGGTTCAGCTTCAGAAGATGAATAATGACCTGGAAAAAAGGCTTGCGGAATTGAAAGAAGAAAATGATGAACTATTATCTGCTGCAACCAACGGAAGAGATTTCAGGGAACGGCTGAACAAAGAGCTGATGGATACGAAGATTTTTGCCGGTCTGGTACCCGTAAAGGGCCCCGGACTAGTAATTACGATAGATGACGGGCCAATTTTCAATGTACAGGACAGTGACCTGCTGTTAATCATAAATGAACTCCGTGCCGCTGACGCTCAAGCCATCAGCGTAAACGAGGAAAGGGTGGTACCCATGACAGAATTCAGGTCTACTACTGACTCCTATGTCATGGTTAACGGAAACAGGTTAACAGTGCCTTTTGTTATTAAAGCCATCGGTGACCCCGAAAAAATGGAACACTCCCTTAAAATGATAGGCGGTGTTATTGACCAGTTGGAAACCTATGAGTTTAAAATCAGCGTACAGAAGTCCAATGATATAATCATTCCCGCCGTGAGGGACGATGGAAGTGTTATAAGAATAGACTTGATGTCGCCTGTAACCGAAGGCCAGTAACACAGCCTTTATTGCCTGATACCATAAACGAAATCATATTGGCACCCAATGCAAAATAAAATATAGTAGGGCTTAAAAATGCCAGATTAGTGCGCATTACATTAAGACCTACTTTTTTTATGGGGGTGCGTAATATGAGAAAGACTGCTTTTCTTGTCAGTCTTGCCGCTTTAGTCTTCCTTTCCTTTATTTCTCTGAGAATAAACAATAAAAGTCCTCTTGCAGAAGGTCCCATAGAGGTATTCAATTCCAGCTTTGACAATATTGACTTCTCTTCCGAGATAAGTTCCCCGGATGCAGTTAGCAATGAACCGGCGCCTGTATCAAGCAGTGCCGTGGAAAGTGCCTCCCAGTCTTCCTATGACAGGCTGCGAAGTTGGGGGCTCAAGAGGAATGACAAAAATATGCCGCCTGAAGTGGATCCTGGAGCTCCCGAGCTTCTTGCAAAGTACAATGCATATTATATAGGAGATACGTCTGAAAAAGTTGTTTACCTGACATTTGACGAAGGTTACGAAAACGGATACACACCAAGGATACTGGATACCCTAAAAAGACATAATGTCAAGGCCGCCTTTTTCATTACAGGTCCGTATCTCAAAGAACACCAGGACCTGGTGAGAAGAATGGTTGAAGAAGGACACACTGTAGGTAATCACACTGTAAATCACCCAAGCCTTCCTACGCTATCAAATGAAAAAATCGAAGAAGAAGTTGTAAACCTTGACAGGGTCTTTTATGAAAAATTCGGCAAGCACATGAAATTTCTGAGACCACCTAAAGGAGAGTATAGCGAGAGAACCCTGGATGTTACCAGTAAGCTTGGTTATGTTAACCTGTTCTGGAGTTTTGCTTATGACGACTGGTACACAAACAGGCAAAGAGGCAGTAGTTACGCTTACGAAAAAGTCATGAATAATCTGCATAACGGAGCAGTATTACTTCTTCACGCAGTATCTAAGGACAATGCTGACGCCCTGGACAGTATAATAAAGGATACTAAAGCTAAAGGATACAGGTTTGGCAGCATTGAGGAATTAATAGAGAAAGAAAACTAAATAAAACGTATGTAGCATAAATATATATAAATTATATTCAAATCTCAAATCTGGGGTGGTTTCTATTAATGTTAACAGAAAAAAACAGAAGGGAAATAATGGTAATAAAGTTCCCGTCAGCGAAAGGATAATTGAGTTTCTTGAACTGCCAAAGGACATTGTCCTGAACCTGCCTAAAATAACCATGATGGGAAACAGGAGTATTATAATTACAAATTATGAAAGCATTATTGAGTTTGATTCAGGAAAAATAAAGCTCGCCACAGTCTCAGGCAGCCTCATGGTAAAGGGCAAATATTTGGATATCAGAGAAATAAACGCTGAGGAAATCTCTATAACCGGTGAAATAAACCAACTGGAATTTACATAAAATATACACTTTACAGCAGGGGGCGAAATTTGTTGATATTAAAGTTATGGAATTACATAATGGGTTATGTTATTATATTAGTTGAAGGTAACTCCATAGAGAAGTTTATCAATATATGCGTGCAAAAGCGCATACTTATCTGGGATATCCAGAAAGCCGGGCCTGCTTCCGCCAGAATGAAAATGGCCCTTAAGCATTTCAGGAAGGTCCGGGCTCCTGCCCGTGCGGCCCGCTGCCGTGTATCCCTGGTAAGCAAGGTTGGTCTGCCGTTCTTATTAAGAAGGTATAGAAAAAGGAAGACATTTATACTGGGTGCTTTTGTATGCCTGATTTTATTTAATATATTGATTTCATTTATTTGGATAGTTGAGATTGACGGGAATAAAAACACGTCTGATGAAGAGATAAACGCTGTATTGCTGAAACATGGCATCAGACCCGGAATATTGAAATATAATGTGAATACTGACAATATTGCCAATGCCTTAATGCTGGAAATAGACGAACTTTCCTGGACTGGCGTCAGCGTCAGGGGAACCAAGCTTAAGGTAAGTGTCAGGGAAAGACGCATACCCCCTGAATTGGTGGATACAGATGAACCGTGTAATATCATCGCAGCAAAAGACGGGATGATAGAAAGCATATACACGCAGAAAGGCACAGCGCTGGTTAAGGAAGGTGATACTGTAATAAAAGGCCAGGTGCTAGTTTCCGGGGTTTTGAAAAACAAACATGATGAAAATGATATAAAGCTTGTGCATGCGCTGGCGGAAGTAAGAGCAAGAACCTGGTATGAAGGCAGTGCTTCCGTGGAGGACACTGTGGTGGAAGAGTACCGTACAGGTGATGAAGAAAAGCTTTATTATATAGAATTGTTTAACAGAAGATATAAATTACCTTTCCAGAAACTTTCGTTTGATAGGTATGAGAAACTGGAAACAGTAAACAGGTTGTCCCTGGGCAATGATTTGGTCATGCCGTTTGGTTTTATAACGGAACATTATTTCGAAACTGGCACCCGGATTCGTAAACTCAGTGAGGAGGAGGCCCAGCAGCGTGCGGCAGACAGGGCTTATGCCCTGGCTCTTGACAAGGTACCCATAGAAGCAGACATCAGGAGCACAAGCCTTAACTACAAATATGATAAAGATGGCAAGTCTACAGCCATTGTAATAATAGAATGCATTGAAAACATAGGAATGAAATCCAAGATTGGGGGATAATGATTGGAAGGTCACACAGAAAAAATAATTGATTATGAGAATCTTGACGACGCAATAAATGTTTTTGGCAACTGCGATGAAAATGTCAAGATCCTGGAAAATGCTTTCAACGTCAAGATAGTTTACAGGGGAGGCGGCATCAGGATTTCCGGAGAAGAAGAACAGGTCGACAAAGCGTCATTTGTCCTTAACAGGCTCATCGGTATTTCCGGAAAAGGCGACATAATAACAAGACAGAATGTAAATTACCTGGTTGACATTGCTAACAATGGATGCCAGGAAGAAGCGGAAGATTACATGTCTGACGTTATTTGCATGACATGGAGAGGCCGCAAAATAAAAGCAAAGACATACGGACAAAAGGTTTATGTAAATGCCATCAGGAAAAAGGATATAGTATTCGGCATAGGTCCAGCGGGAACAGGCAAAACCTTCCTTGCGGTAGCCATGGCTGCCTCGGCATTCAGAAATAAGGAAGTGAGCAGGATCATACTTACCCGTCCTGCCGTGGAAGCAGGAGAAAAACTGGGGTTTTTGCCAGGAGACCTGCAAAACAAGGTGGATCCATATTTAAGGCCTTTATATGACGCCCTTTATGAAATAATGGGTGTGGAAGCGTTCCACAAGAATGTGGAAAAAGGGTTTATTGAGGTGGCACCCCTTGCCTATATGCGCGGCCGGACTTTGGATGACTCCTTCATCATACTGGATGAAGCACAAAACACCACTCCTGAACAGATGAAAATGTTCCTGACTCGAATTGGTATAGGCTCAAAGGCGGTAATAACCGGTGACATCACCCAGATAGATTTACCCGGTGACAAAAAATCAGGCCTGAAAGATGTTATCAGGATTCTAAAAGACATTGACGATATCGGATTTGTATACCTGACCGAGAGAGATGTAGTGCGGCATGAACTGGTTCAGCAGATTATTAAGGCATACGAGAAGTACGAAAAAAACAACAATTAACCTGCGGCAGTTTAGTAAGTTGTACGCAAATGTCCTGTATGGGGGTCGGAAATGTTGAATTTGAAAAGTAAAGCCTCAAAGTTTTTGCCGGGTAATTTCATTAAGAAGATATTTGACAGCAAAAAGGTTCAGAAAATCCTTATCTTGTTTTTCACAGTCTCGGCAGCTTTTTTTATAGTACTGAACGGAGCAACTCCCATAAAGTATGATTTAAAGCTGGGAGACACGTCGCCATATGATATAACGGCCCCAAGAGATATAGAAAACACGTTAAAAACAGAGGAAAAGGCCCGACAGGCGGCTGCGGCAGTGCCCCCGGTAATTGAACGGCATGACAATGTGCCGGTGAAAGTAATATCCAATGCAGATGATTATTTTACCAACATAGAAGAACTGCGCACAGGTATTCTGAAAAACTTACAGGCAATGGGTATTCAAAAGGATACTGAGGAATATGACGCTGCCCTTTCCCAGGAATATGAATACGCCGTTGAGCAACTGTATAAAACCTCAAGTAATTATGGGGTAAACATCTCCAGGGAACAGGCTGAATTCCTGATTGTGGAGTTGGAGGACAAGCAACTGACGGAATTCAGAAAATCGTTCCGTGACTTGCTGAGCAGTGCAATGATGGACAACATTACCCAGGACAACCTGGATGCTAAAATAAGATATGTTCAGCAACAGTTACAGATGCAGGATATCAGCGACGAGCTCAAGTCCGTAGGGGATCTCCTGGCCGCCAGACTTATAATGCCTAACAGTTCCATAAATGAAGAACTGACAAGACTTCAAAGGGAAGAAGTATACAACAGGGAAATTCAGATTCCCGTAATCATCGAAAAAGGTTCAAGAATCCTGAGCGTGGGAGATATCGTGACCGCGGATAAACTTGACGTGCTGGGCAGGCTCAATTACCTTGACACAAAAAAATTCGACTATACATTTGCAGCAGGCCTCCTGGCATGTATAGTACTTCTTGCGGTACTGCTGGTTATATATATGAGGCATTTCAACAGGAACATTTTCGGCAGTGTCAATAATTTACTGCTTCTTTCCATAATCATCATTATAACACTGCTCATAGCAAGATTTGTTGCACCTTTTTCATCACTGCTGATACCTATTTTTACCGCCGCCATGCTTATTTCAATACTTCTTGACTTAAGACTTGCAATAGCATGTAATATTATTCTAACGTTGGCTGTGTCATTTTTCATTGAGGACAGTACCGTATTTATTTTTATGGCTATTATTACCGGTTCACTGGCGGCGTTTATTACTGAAAAAACGACCCAGAGAAGCGCCCTTTCCGCAACGGGCCTGTTGATTTCAGCCATAAACGGCGCCATAATACTGTTCATGGGCCTTATATATAAAAATGAACCCAAAACCATTGCCATTGACTGCCTAAAGGGAATGGCGAACGGCATTGTGTCAACCATACTGACCATCGGGATTCTGCCATTTTTTGAAAGCGCCTTTAATATCATCACGCCTCTTAAACTACTTGAATTGGCCAATCCCAATCAACCACTGATGAAACGCATCTTAATGGAAGCACCGGGAACTTACCATCACAGTCTCATGGTGGGTAACCTGGCGGAAGCGGCTGCCGAGGCTATAGGAGGAAATGCGTTGCTTGCAAGGGTAGGCGCATATTATCACGATGTGGGAAAAATAAAAAGGCCCAACTTTTTTGGTGAAAACCTCATTGCCAGTAATCCCCATGACCGAATGAATCCCAATTTAAGTACACTGGTCATTATATCTCATACCCAGGACGGTATTGAGATCGCAAGGAAACACAAAATACCCCTTGCTGTAAGAGATATTATAGAACAACATCACGGAACAACCATTGTGGCTTATTTTTACCACAAGGCTAAAAGCCTGGGAAAACCTGAAACAGTGAAGGAAGAAAATTACCGTTACCCAGGCCCAAAACCAAAAACCAGGGAAGCGGCCGTGGTTATGCTTGCTGATTCAGTGGAAGCAGCTGTGAGATCTCTGCCGGAAAAAACCGAGGGGAAAATTGAGGGGCTGGTACGCAAGATAATAAAGGATAAACTGGACGACGGGCAACTGGACGAATGCGACCTGACTCTTAAAGATCTTGACGAGATTGCAAAAGCATTTATGAAAGTTTTCAGCGGATATTTTCATGCCAGGGAAAAATATCCTGATATCAGAAACTTAAAAGATTATGAAGGATTAATTTCATTGGCAAGTATGGAAACAATAGATAATGATAAATTTTCACAAAATAATATGACACAATAAAACTGGAGGGATAATTTATTGTTATGGAAATAAATATAGAAAATAATCAAACCCAGGTGGAAATTACTGATGACATACTGCAGCTTATCAGGACAGCTGTGGAACGGTGCATGGAGCTGGAAGAATTCAGCAGGCCTTATGAGATCAACATTTACCTGGTTGATAACGAGTATATAAAAGAACTGAACAGTAAATTCAGAAATATAGACAGTCCCACAGATGTACTTTCTTTTCCGATGGTAAATATGGTCAACGGAAAGATTATAAACCTGGAAGGCGACATCGATATCGACACCGAAGCAGTCATACTGGGTGATATAGTAATTTCAATGGAAAAGGTCCTCAGCCAGTCACAGGAATTTGACCATTCCTTTGAACGTGAACTGGCATTTCTTGTAACCCATGGAGTCTACCATTTGCTGGGCTACGACCATGAAGTGGTGGATGACACAATGTTTGAAAGGCAGTATGAGGTATTGAATACCATGGGTTTAGGCAGGTAACGTATAAACGGGGAGGATTTAGCAAATGAATACCTATGAACTGGTCAAGCTTTCGTTAACTGCCCGTAACAACGCTTATGCACCCTATTCCGGTTTCAGGGTAGGCGCTGCCCTGGAAACAGAGGACGGGAAAATATACTGCGGTGCCAATATTGAAAATGCTTCTTACGGCGCTACATGCTGCGCTGAAAGGACTGCTGTTTTTAAGGCGGTCTCTGATGGAAAAAGACTTATAAAAAGGATTGCCATTTCCAGCGACAGCAAAGATATTACATTTCCCTGCGGTATATGCAGGCAGGTACTTGTTGAGTTTGGCAGTAAAAATACTATAATAATATGTGCAAACAGGGAAGGAGAATACATGGAATATAAACTGGAGGATCTTTTTCCGAACCCTTTCGGAGCAAATGCTGTTGAAAACAGATAAAAGGTCACGCTTATTCAGCAAAAAACCGGAGGTTGATATATGGCTTTTAAATCAGGTTTCATTTCAGTAATAGGGAGACCCAATGTTGGAAAGTCCACACTGGTTAACGCCATTACAGGAAGGAAACTGTCAATAATATCCGACAAGCCCCAAACTACAAGAAATACCATTAAGTCCATCATTACTACGGATGAATACCAGTTGGTCTTTATTGACACACCGGGAATTCATAAACCCAAGACTATGCTGGGAGAATACATGGTAAAAGTGGCAACGGAAACCCTTCAGGAAGTGGATGCTGTCCTGTTCATGGTTGACTCGGAAAGCGGCGTAACGCCGGGTAAGGGAGACAGCCAGATTATAAGCCAGCTTCATGGTATAAAAACGCCTGTAATCTTAATAATCAACAAGATTGATTTGATTCAGAAAGACACCCTGCTACCCATGATAGAAAATTATGGCACAGCATATGATTTTGCCGCGGTGATTCCTGTTTCTGCGGTAACTGGTGAAGGACTTGACAGGCTGAAGGATGAACTGGTGAGAATACTTCCCGAAGGTCCGCAATATTTTCCGGAAGATACCATAACAGACCAGCCTGAGCGTTTCATTGTGGCTGAAATAATAAGGGAAAAAATGCTTCAGCTTCTGGAGGATGAAGTACCCCACGGGACAGGCGTGGAAGTCATTTCATTCAAGGAAAAACCCGAAGACAATTTCATTTCTATAGAGGCAAACATCTACTGTGAGAAGGAATCCCATAAGGGCATAATTATAGGGAAAAACGGTAGAATGTTGAAAACCATCGGCACCAATGCAAGAATGGACATCGAAAGGTTATTTTCAACCCATGTCTATCTTCAATTGTGGGTCAAGACAAAAAAGGACTGGAGAAATGACAGTTACATGCTGAGAAGTCTCGGGTATAAATAATACAAACACCATTGAAAAATTGTAAAGCAGTCATACTTGTGAAAATATTTTCAAGTATACAAAAAAGTTTTTAGAGGTATCATAATATGTGTCTCACCAACACCTCGCGTAAAGAAAAAGGGGGATATATCATGTTGAAGGATTTTCTCTGGAAAACTTTTGAGTATACTGGAAATATAGAGAACTACATGTTTTTTAAAGAATTGAGCGATTTTGAAAACAAAAACGTTAAAGACAAGAAATCCAACGAATCTGTTCCAGACCTTGATAATACCACAACCTAAATCAGGACTTCCCTCAATTAAATATATATACAATAATTGCCGCATAAGCTATAATACAACTGAAAAAGCTTTACGGAAGGTTTGGTTGTTTAATGGCTTATGCTATCACTAAGGCAATAGTGATAAAAACAGTAAACATTGGAGAAGCTGACAAAATAATTACGTTACTTTCTGCTGACCTGGGGAAAATACAGGTTTCAGCAAGAGGAGCCAGACGCCCCAGGAGCAACCTGGTGGCAGGCAGCCAGTTCCTTTCTTATTGTGAATATGTATTGTACAAAGGACGGGATATGTATGTGCTGAACAGCTGCAATACTATCGAGTCCTTTTACAATATAAGAAATGATGTGGTGAAGCTCACTTATGCTTCTCACATGGTAGAACTGCTTAATGACGTAACCCAGGAAAACATGCAGTGCGTTGACATATTACGCCTTTTTCTCAACGCATTGCATTGCCTTGCCAATACAGACAAGCCCCCGGAGCTTGTAACAAGAGTTTTTGAATTAAGACTTCTCGCTTTGTCTGGCTATGCTCCCCAGGTACACGTATGCGCAGACTGCGGAAAAGGCATTGATCTGTTTGACACTTTCACCTTTGATTTCGAAAAATGCGGGTTTGTTTGTCCTGAATGCGCAAATGGGGTCAAAAGCGAGATGCAGCTGTCCAAAGGTGCGGCCAGGGCTATATTTTATATTGTACACAGCCCGGAAAAAACCCTTTTTAACTTCGAACTTGCGCCAAATGTGCTGTCCCAACTGGCAGCTTTCAATGAAAGGTATATAAAGGACAGGCTGGAAAAAGAATATAATAAGCTGAGTTTCCTGAAAAAATTAAAAAAATAAGCACACAACCTGCATGTTGTGTGCTACTGGTGTCGAGAGTGGGACTTGAACCCACACGGAATACACCATACGCCCCTCAAACGTACGCGTCTGCCAGTTCCGCCATCCCGACATTTCGAAACGCAAGTTAAATTATACTAGCATATTTTATGTCTGTCAATACCCTAAAAAAATACTTTCGTAAATCAATTAACCACTTACCGTTGAACATATTGATATTTGCTGATAAAATTAAAAAGTAACATGTTAACAAAACGAGAAGGTGATTGTAGTGGCAGGTTTTTTTGGTTTATTTGACTATACAAGGCCGGGACCCGGGATACCCAAAGATGCGCCCAGACGGAAGGGAATCCCTTTGTTTTTTGAACTGTTTTTCCGCAAATTCTGGAATCTAGTGAAGATGAATCTTCTTTTTATTTTATTTAATATTCCGGCTGTAATACTGTCTTTTTTTACTTTCAATAGCATATTTCCAAATGTTTTTTTTGAAGATGATCCACTGACTGAATTATTTACAAGGTTTATCATCAGCTCATTTTTTATATGCATTCCGGTAGTTACAGTAGGACCTGCCCAGGCAGGATATACATATGTATTGAGGAATTTTGCCCGGGAAGAACCAACATTCCTGTGGTGGGATTTTAGGGACAGTGCAAAAAACAACCTGAAACAGAGCCTGATTGTATCTTTTATAAATTACATTTTCGTTGTATTAATCGCTAATGCCATAAAATTCTATTTGGGAATGGAAAATTCCATATTGATGTTGGTTGTGATTACATTCCTGTTTATGACATTTATTGTGTTCATGATGATGCATATTTATATTTATCCCATGATGGTAACCTTTGAACTGTCAATACGCAATCTGTACAAGAATGCCCTGATATTTGCATTGATGAAGTTTTTCCCTAACCTTGCCATACTGATACTTTGCTTCTTGATTTACGGATTGACATTTTACTTCCCGTTCATTGGCCTGATATTGTTTGTCCTGCTCACTGTAAGCCTTATATCGTTTATTACAAACTTTTACGCTTATCCTACATTGAAGAAATATATAATAGACAAGATAGAGGAAGAGGAAGAAAAGAATGACCAGACTGAAAGCAGTGAAGGCAACCTGGCAGACAGCAGGGAAGAGAATGAAAACGACAGGGGAGAACATAAAGAAGAGGGAGAGAAGAACGAGTAGTCTAAAACATAAAGAGAAGTCAACAATACATGTAAAAAGGTTCTATAATAAATGTTGGGGTGGTTAAAAACTGCTCCAACTTTTTTTAATAAAAATAGAGCATATAATTGAAATCTCTTGTAGAATGAAATCGCGACAAAACATTCGAAAGGAGAT